>ERZ773028.4-NODE-4-length-229037-cov-6.309780_pt1 | contig 229037 bp, 184 predicted proteins | sample MGYA00511123_ERZ773028 | MGnify/ENA primary metagenome ERZ773028 (study PRJEB29015, sample SAMEA2738134) | human oral metagenome | biome: human oral; feature: human-associated habitat; material: saliva | place: China | collected 2206 ... | reverse complement strand
GTGGTGCACGAGCGTCAGCGATTACGATGCTGTAGAAAGCATAGTTCTTACGACCGCCACGCTGCAATCTGATTTTTGTTGCCATAATTTTTTATAATATAAAAGGTTTGAATTTAAATGCCGCCATCTCGTGACAGCGGCTGCAAAGGTACTTCTTTTTTCCTTGATTTCCAAGCAATCTGATGATTATTATGGGAAGACCTAATAAATTTATACCGTGTAAACTTATAAATTGGGATGTACAAAAAGGACAAATCATGCTTATTTCACATTCCACATTAGTCCGGTAAACATTTCCCGTGTAAGTGCGTCATCAGCGTCTTACTATATGATGACGACAGGATTGAACAGGCCCTCTCTGCTGATGTGCTGACGCCCGTCACTTATGGAGTTGTCGGCAGACACCAGTCGTGTTGTCGCCCCGCTCCTCGTAATATATTGCCGGGATGGAACCGGATTGCAGCTGAATAAGAGTTGTGCCGGCAGAGCTTATTTGAACCGAGGGCTTATATTTCCGAAAGCAATGCAGAATCGTCTGTTCAAAAGATAGTACACATGGAGAACCATGCTGTCTAAGTTTTATCGGACAGCATTCAATAAATATATGTGCAGGAAAAGAAAGTGTTTGAATTCGGTAGACGGTCAGTCCTCTGCGTTAAAGCCATATACGATACGAGAGATGTCTGCACATTCAACGGAAGAACCCAACGTTATGCCTTTCCGCAAGCAATCTGACTTTGATCCTATTCCAGTAGAAAGGTTTCAAATCAAGCATCCCAGATTCTCATACATCCAGAAGGTTGCTTTCATCCCATGCGAGAAAAACCGGTCTTCATCACCTGACCGTAATATGGAAACACCCCTGATGCTTTTCATGCTTGATAAAACAGCGTCCTTGTGATCGCAAATCGTTCAGGACTTCGCTCAACACCCATTTCAGCGTATCATTTCTTACCGGGCGAGTGACAGAAGCATACTTGTTGTAAGCTATATCAAACGTCGTTCCATACAGATGACAGCTGTTCTCCGTTGCATTATGGTTGTGCCGGCGCAGTTTTTCCACATCTTCTTTCGTTCTCAGCACACTTGATATCAAAAGTTTGTTTATGGGAACTCCCTTCGTCTGCAGACTGTCCATGAAGTTACGGGCAATATCCTGAAGCAGGATAGCCGCACGTGGAACGAGGTAAGGAACACTGCTGCTCAGCCTCTTCATGTTATAATAAGGATTGCTCCCTATGTAAACCAGTTCGCTCATACGCTTCTCCGCATCGGAACGGTCTGCAACCGGTTTTACTCCATAACGCAGTGCAGCATCCAACTGCTGAGGCTGGGAATCCGGAAAACTCTCATCATAATCCCTCACACCTATTATCCTGTTCTTCTTTAGGCTTCCATCTGCATTGAAGAAATGGGACAGTTGCGTATTTCCCGCTATCGACTGTGATGCTATCTTGACCGAGTCAGATTTCTCCCGACTGCATACTCCGTTTCCTTCCCTATCATACGGCTTCTCTATCCTGCGGTCACTGGCAACCGACGGAAACAACAGCCTTACGGCTGCCAGGAAAAGAGTCGTTGCGATAAATCCTAATAAAAAGCGTTTCTTTGTTATCTTTGATGTTCGTTTCATTGACAAAAATAAACTGTAAACAACGGTACACACCGGTAAATAAAAGAATGTAAAATCCTGAAACTAATATGATTGACAGACTCGCTCCATAACCATTATAGGAAAAAGGAGACGGAAGTCCACATCCCTTGGATAAATCTACAAAACTATCGTTCCACTGGAGCTGGTCGGCATCTACTCTGCATAATAATAAGCAGCATAACTACCCGGTTTATAAGGCGGCTTGAGTTTCAGCCCTTTCTGCCGGAGGGAGAATATATGGCAGGCTTCCCGATAATAATCCGGACGAAGGCTGTCAACCGGATAATACTGTGGAAGATACCTGACAAAGTCGTGAAGATTCCGGTCCAACAGGAAACCAACCAGCTGATAATTGGCCGAATTACGTGTAACCTTAAACAACACACTGTCTGGCTGTAACCATGAATGGACTTTTCCTGGACGCAGTGTTCGTGAACCGCCCATTAATGGGTAATAAAAAAGGCTGTCAGCCAGATGCCCTCTTCGTGCTACAGCATAGACAGTAAGCATGGAAGTCACGGAGTCGGTATGTGGCATTGTCCTTACGATGCTTAATGCACCAGAATAATCCTTCCGGTCAATCATCGCTTCGACCTTGGCACGTTGATGGAAATACCTGTCGGTATTGCTGAAGAGACTGGTGAAAAGGAAGAAGGCCAGGAAGATAAGCAGACTGACCCAGGTCAGCTGAGAGAACGCCCCACGACTGCGCAATTCGGGCTCATAAGGCTCAAAACGTTTGACGGACACTACCACCAGTACATAGACGGCAAGCAGCAATGGAACACCCCACCCCCACTTGCCTATTGTGACACCACAGGCAGAAGGACGTATGTCGGACAAGACTGTCAGAACAAGAAAAGAGGGGAAGTAAGTCAGTGCAAAGCCCCGTTTGGATAATCTCACCAGAGAACTGACTCCAGTCTGCAACAGCTTCAAAGTGAAAGTTATCAACAGAGCACCCGCAAGCGGACTGTAGAAAGTCTGCCCTCCGGAAGCAAGATGCTGCGTAACCGTCATCACATCTGCCTGAAAGAAGAACAGATAACAGAATGAAAAAGCACAGAACAGCACCGAGCAGACAATATGCACAAACTTACTTTCCATCATTAGATATTATTTCTTTCTCAGCACAACAGCACTGCGGGCCGGAATATAGAGTTTCAGCCAGCCTTTATGCTGGTCGGCATAGAGCGAATCGGCATTGGTCAGGTGCTCGACAGTATCATCGGCAAAACCATAGCCACCGAATTTTCTGGCATCAGTATTCAGGACCACATGATAGGACCCTTCCGGAACCAGAAAGCCATAATCTGAATAGGAACGTGTCGGTGAGAAGTTGAATACGAAGACCAGCTCTCCTCTGCTGAAAGCCAGAATCTGGTCGCCATCATTATGCCATATCTCCTGGACAGGTGTATCGTTGAAGTTCTTTTCACTCTTGATGACCGTCAGCATTTCACGGTCGAAATCGCCAAGATAATGATAACAAAGCTCCTTGTTGTCCACCAGATTCCACTGTCTGCGGGCGTACTTATAGCTCCAGCCATTGCCTTCACGCGGGAAGTCGATCCACTCCGGATGTCCGAATTCATTGCCCATGAAATTCAGATAACCGCCGTTGATGGCTGCTGCCGTAGCAAGACGGATCATCTTATGCAGGGCTATGCCACGGTGTACCATTTCTGTCTCGTCTCCCTTCCGGAAGTGCCAGTACATATCCGAGTCCACCAGACGGAAGATGATTGTCTTGTCGCCCACCAGTGCTTGATCATGCGACTCGCAGTAAGAGATGGTCTTCTCGTCCACACGACGGTTTTTGATTTCCCAGAAGATGGACGACGGCTTCCATGCCTCATCGGGCAGTTCCTTGATGGTCTTGATCCAGTAGTCAGGGATGTTCATGGCCATGCGATAGTCGAAGCCATAACCGCCATCCTCAAACCGGGCAGCCAGACCGGGCATGCCCGATACCTCTTCTGCAATGGTAAGCGCATGCTTGTTGACTTCATGGATAAGGCAGTTGGCCAAGGTAAGGTAGCAGATGGCATTATCATCTTCATGTCCGTTGAAGTAATCACCATAGTTGCAGAAAGCCTCTCCCAGCCCATGGCTGTAATAAAGCATAGAAGTGACACCATCAAAGCGGAAACCGTCGAAATGATACTCTTCCAGCCAGTATTTGCAGTTGGAGAGAAGGAAGTGGAGAACCTCATCTTTTCCATAGTCAAAGCAGAGTGAATCCCAGGCCGGATGCTCATGACGGTCGCCCGGATAGAAGTACTGATTGGGGTCGCCGGCCAGATTGCCCAGTCCCTCGACCTCATTCTTAACCGCATGGGAGTGGACAATGTCCATGATGACGGCAAGACCGTTTCTGTGCGCCTCGTCAATCAGGGCTTTCAGCTCTTCGGGGGTGCCGAAACGTGAACTGGCAGCAAAGAAGGAACTTACATGATAGCCAAAACTTCCATAGTAGGGATGTTCCTGTATGGCCATAATCTGAATGGCATTGTAGCCATCCTTGATGATACGCGGCAATACTTTCTCCCGGAACTCGTTGTAAGAACCGACTTTTTCTGCATCCTGCGCCATGCCGATATGGCACTCGTAAATCAGCAGGGGTGAAGTCTGGGGCTTGAAGGTCTTTCTCTTCCAGACGTATGGTTTCTCCGGTGCCCACACCTGTGCAGAGAAAATCTTGCTTGTTTCGTCCTGTACAACCCGCTGCGCCCAGGCAGGAATACGTTCCCCTTCTCCGCCGGCCCAATGAACCCGCATTTTGTAGAACTGACCGTGCTGCATTGCAGAGGGCGGAAGCACAAGCTCCCAGTTGCCTGTCCCTTCTATCTTATGGCAAAGATAGCTTTTCGTCTCCTTCCAGTCATTGAAGTCACCGACAAGATAGATAGCCGTTGCATTAGGCGCCCATTCACGGAACACCCATCCGTCGGCTGTACGGTGCAACCCATAGTAGTTGTATCCATTTGCGAAGTCAGAGAGCGACTGTCTGCCATTCTGCGTGAGCTGGCTTATCTTCCAAAGTGCATGTTCATGACGTCCACGGATTGCATCCTCATAAGGAGCCAGGTAGGCATCATTCTTTACGAGTCCGACATGGGTGTACTCTGCCGTATTCTCTACTTTCGTCTTTTTGGCAGAAGGCGTCCTGACAGGAGTCTTCTTGGTTGTAGTCTTCTTTGTTGCCATGGTGAAAAAGCTTTATGTTTTTTGTTATATTTTATAAAGACTAATTTGTATAGCGTTTTCCATTCTCATAATGGCCGCTTGCTGTCACTTTCCCGTTCTTGTCCCGTTCTATGAATTTCCCATCACGATGGTCATCACGATAACTTCCTTCAAAGCGTATGCCCGTAGCAGATTCCTCGACAGCACTTCCGTTACGTTTCCCATTGTGATAGCTGCCACGGAACTTACTGCCGTCGGCATAATGGATAATAACAAGACCTTCAACGACACCGTTTCTGAACTGCCCTTCATAGATATCCATGTTCTTCTTTGTCAGCTTTCCTTGTCCGTTCTGTACGCCTTTTTCCCAATATCCTGTATAAATGTCCCCATTGTGCCACGACATCGTACCGAACCCGGACTTGAGGCCTTTCAGAAAATGCCCGGAATACTGGTCACCGTTTTTATAGCGGAAGATCCCCTGCCCTGTGCGTTCCCCATCCACGTATTCTCCTTCATAGCTCTCACCGTCCTTGAATTTATAGATGCCTTTTCCGTTCTGCAGGTCATTTTTCCACTCGCCGTTATACTCGTCACCATCTGCATAGATATAGATTCCCTTTCCCTCTTTCAGGTTATTCACCCAGTCTCCCGTGAACGAAGACCGGTCCGGCCAGCAGAATCGGCCGTGTCCGTTCTTCATGTCATTCTTCCATGAACCATCGTAGAAAGCGCCATTGGTGAAAATATATTTTCCTTCACCGCTGCGTTTGTCATGATCCCAGTTCCCGACATATTTGTCACCATTGTAATAATACATCGTACCCTGCCCCTGCTGATAGTCCTTATACCACAGACCGTCATAACGGTTACCGTTGGAGAAGTAGTAGACCCCCTGTCCGTGCTGCTGGTCCTGGAACCACTGCCCGGTATATTTCTCACCATCGGAGAAGGTATAGGTTCCTTCTCCCTGCCGAAAGCCTTTCATATATTCCCCCTCGTAGACATTTCCTTTCTTGTAAACGGTCTTGCCTCTGCCGTTCGGTTTCCCACGAAACATCTGTCCATGGTAACGGCCTCCATCCCTTGTCGTGCAGTCTCCAATTTCTATCTTCTGCGCAAAGAGACAGGAAGGGATAAACAACAACAATATGATAATATGCAGATTTCTCACGCCATTTCGGTTTTAAGTCCATTTAAATTGAATATAACCTTAATGCAAAGATACCCATTTCCATCGAAAACAGCAAATTTATAAATCTTTTTTAAGCAATAGTCGATGGCAGATTCTTATGACAAATACACATATACCAGAGGTCGCCATCCCGTCTGTATTCCCGTCACATCATAAAAAGTGCGGCTAAATTGCCAACACTTTGTTCATATTCCAATATTTTTATCTGCAGTTCCGCATAAGTTTCCGTCTACCGGTCGCAGCATTGCTGATATTTCCGTCGTACATCCGGTAGGTCGTTCATTGTCACTGTTCCTGCCTGATGGATGTTGCTACAGGAAACAGAAGAGAAACATTATACGGTTGGTATTACGTTTCCCAGTTTTGTGTTTCCTCAAAGTTATCTGACCGTTATCAGTAAAAAAATCCGGTAAGACGGCAAATGAGTGGATACAGGAATATAAATTATCTGCCATAACAAACTGTCTTCGTACGATAGATCTGAGCAGCAAGGAAATCAGAAGCATAATGGTTTTCCCGACCACAAGTTTCTTCGGCAAATACGTCAAGGGGCATCCTGCTGGCTGCAGCCTGCTTGAATACAGAAAGAGGGGGAAAATATGGTAGACGGTCTCATTTTCAGCTGCGTCTTGTCATTTCGCAAGAGGTTCAACCGGCCATAGTCATGTAGCTTGCAGCTATGCAGAAGTCACGCACTATGTTTTGTCCTGAAAGTTTACTGTGTCTTGTCTTTCTTCTATCCATGTCCTTCCCGACACATCAGGCAGGACCGTCGGCAAATGAGGAACACTTTTTTGATAAATGTAACTCGCTAATTTACAATGGGTTTCATGTCGCATGAAAAAAGGTGCTTACTTGCATCGCAAACAGGCATCAGTTGGCATACAAGTAAGCACTACTTGGAGTGTAAGTAGGCGTTGATTGGAACGCAGGTAACGGCTGGTTGCAAAACACTGTATCCCAGTCATGTCTTCAGCAGGCGTTCTGATACATGAAAAGAGGGCGTTCTGATGAATACAATGTAAAGTTCTTTCTTTGTCAGACGCTTAATAAGAAAGACGCATGGCAGGTTCTAACAGTCACACATCATGCTACCATGACAACACTGCCGGACCGTTTTCAGAAAGCTGATCTCCATCCAGTGCAAACACTTCACTCTCCATCGCGGCAATCGTGTCGATACAGATCAGCTTGCCGTCATCCATCCGTATCATACGTCCACGTTCATCAATTTCCCTGACAATACCGGTGACTATCATATATTTCCCACCTGATTTTTTCATATCTGGCTGGAAATAGGTAATCGAGACAACAGGATGTTCGGTCAGACTGGAGGAGAGACACGAGAGCTTGCGGTCGAGCAGCTGCCGGTCATCCTCCATCAGTTCCGCCTCCCGAACCGTACAGCGTGCCGTCTCGGCTATCGCTTCCTCATAGCCGGAAAGAGCAGCAAAAGGGGCGAACTGCGCTGCCCGACTATAGAGACTCATCTGTGGATGTCGCCTCGAAACGTGATGGGGAAGGTTGATAATGTCATCGTAATTACTGTCTGTCATGCCTTGTGCCCTCCTATCTGCCGGTTACGCTCCCTTGCCGTAGATCCTTCTTCAAAGTTCAGACCACGGAGCAGGGCGTTCTTTCCGAACCTTTTTTTGATGTTGATGATTGTCTCCTGCATCCTGCGTTCACGGGTCAACAGTGTTTCTTCCTCCTTCCTGCGCTTCCTTACGGCCTCATAGTCCGTGAACATATCCAGTTCGACAGGTGCGGATGCAGCCTGCATCACTTGTTCTTCACAAACGACATGATTGGTAGAGATATTGAGCCTCCTGATGAGAAGTCTGCGGTCTGCAATTTCGTCATAAAGGGATAGAGCTGCCTTGGCAATCAGCTTCGATGAAGACGTGAAGCGGTGAAGAGCAGCCGACCCATGAACGCTTCTCGGGACCTTCCGGCCGTACCAGTCGACAGAGACCAGTCCCGTATATTCTCGCCCTGCCTGTAAGATGAGACTCTCACGGTCGTAGCCTATGGAAAGTACCAGCTGGTCGGCTACACAACGCTTCTCCACTAACTCCAAAGCGATAGCATCTGCCATTTCCTGCACGATGATTCTCGCCTTGTGGAAATCGTAAGCTTCTTGCAGTACCTGTCCGCTGCTCATCGAACTGTTTTCAGGCCGATAGGCTTTAATCATATCCATCGTACAGGGTTCCCATCCCCAGGCATGATCGATGAGCAGTTCGGCATTTATACCGAAAATCTTGTATAACAGTTCTTCTTGTTCGATGGAACAGCGGGCGATTTTCCCCATCGTGTCAATACCGTATGCCTGCAACCGTCGTGCGGTTCCTCTTCCTACACGCCAGAAGTCGGTAAGCGGCTGATGGTTCCACAGTTTCTCTCTGTAGCCCTGCTCGTCCAGCTCGGCAATGCGCACACCGTCCTTGTCGGCCGGGATATGCTTGGCGACGATATCCATTGCCACCTTGCAGAGATACAGATTCGTTCCGATGCCTGCCGTCGCCGTAATGCCCGTCTCGCGTAGCACGTCATGGATCATCTTCATTGCCAGTTCGTGCGCTGTCATCCTGTAGCTGTAAAGATAAGCCGTTGCATCTATGAAGACTTCGTCAATCGAATAGACATGAATATCCTCTGGTGCAATATAACGCAGGTAGATATTATATATCTGTGCGCTGTGCCGGATATAGTGTGCCATCCGAGGAACAGCGGCAATATAGTCTGCTTCCCAGTCCGGATGCAGCTCCAGTTCTTTCGCATTGCACGACTTTTTCGTCAATGCCTTCCCAGCCTGTTCCCTCCGTCTTCCGTTGACATCTCTCAGACACTGGATTACCTCAAACAGACGTGCACGTCCAGGAATCCCATAGGACTTCAGTGAAGGGGATACGGCCAGACATATAGTCTTCTCCGTCCGGCTGACATCTGCAACGACAAGATTAGTCGTCAGCGGATCAAGTCCTCGCTCTGCACACTCCACACTGGCATAGAACGATTTGAGGTCTATGGCAATGTAGGTTTTCTTGTCTTCTCCGGCTTTTGTAGTCAACGCTGATAGTCCTTTGCAGTGTACGTCACATCAAACAGCACTTTCGATGGAAACTTCCCGGAATGATAGGTATATCTGAAGCTGAAGCCGGCATCCTTATACCCCTTGGTTCCCGGATCTCTTTTCAAAGCCTCACCCAAAGCCTTCCGCAGTTCTGACTTTCTTGCAGTAACAGCCTGTCCGTTGTCGGCTGTCCCCAGGAGCGTATGGTAGTAATGGATGGTACGGGACGACGGCTCGAATACCATACTGTCCATCCTTGTATTGTTCACCTCGGGAGTCGGGCATCTCTTCGCCGTATATTCCTTACATTCCCGCGCCGCTCTGTCTTCCAGAGTACGGTGGCAGGCTGAGAGTGTCAATGGGAGCAGTGCGGCATAAAGCCATTGTTTCTTTCTCATTCGATTAATATTAAAAGCAGACCGGAGTACCTGTGCAAAGCTGTTGATGCACAGTTATTCCTCACCGCATATACGTTGCAAAGTTAATAAAAATTAGGCAATTTCTTATTTTCACGTTCTTAATTCTCAATAATAATGACTATATTTGCACTTTGAATTTATAGACAAACGGATGAATCATATAAGGAATTTCTGCATTATTGCCCATATTGACCATGGCAAATCTACCTTGGCCGACCGTCTTCTTGAACATACCCAGACGATCAGAATAACAGAAGGGCAGATGCTTGACGATATGGATCTGGAACGCGAACGAGGCATCACCATCAAGAGCCACGCCATTCAGATGGAGTACACTTCAGGGAAGGAGAAATATATTCTGAATCTTATTGACACGCCGGGACACGTCGACTTCTCCTATGAGGTCTCGAGGAGCATTGCAGCCTGCGAAGGAGCATTGCTCATCGTGGATGCGACCCAGGGCGTACAGGCACAGACTATTTCCAATCTCTATATGGCCATCGACCATAATCTGGAAATCATCCCCGTCATCAACAAGATAGATATGCCTAATGCCATGCCGGAAGAGGTGGAAGACGAAATCGTCGACCTCATTGGATGCGAACCGGAAGACATCATCCGTGCCAGCGGAAAGACCGGCGAAGGTGTACCGGAGATACTTGAAGCCATCGTCAGGCGCATACCAGCTCCGAAGGGGGACGTGAAGGCACCGCTGCAGGCTCTCATCTTCGATTCCATCTTCAACTCTTTCCGCGGTATCATCACACTCTGCAAGGTCGAGAACGGCGTTATTAAAAAAGGAGACAAGGTGAAGTTCGTGCAGACAGGCATGGAATATACTGCCGATGAGGTGGGAGTATTGAAGATGGACATGATTCCTTCCCCACAGCTGTCAACCGGCGAAGTCGGGTATATCATCTCGGGCATCAAGACTGCCACAGAGGTGAAAGTAGGTGACACCGTTACCCATATCGACAACCCATGCAAACACGCCATCGAAGGATTTCAGGAGGTGAAGCCGATGGTGTTCGCCGGTGTCTACCCTATCGATCCGAATGACTACGAGAATCTCCGTGCTTCTCTGGAAAAGCTCCAGCTCAATGATGCATCGCTGACTTTCCAGCCGGAAAGTTCACAGGCATTGGGATTCGGTTTCCGCTGCGGCTTCTTGGGACTGCTCCACATGGAAATCGTACAGGAACGTCTCGACCGCGAATTTAACATGGACGTCATCACCACCGTACCCAACGTAAGCTACAAGGTATATGACAAGCAGGGGAACGAAAAGGAGGTACACAATCCATCCGGTCTGCCCGACCAGACGATGATCGACCATATCGAAGAGCCTTACATCAAGGCTTCCATCATTACATCCAGCGAATACATCGGGCCGATTATGACACTTTGCCTTGACAAACGGGGCGAGCTTGTCAGCCAGAACTATGTGAGCGGCAACCGCCTGGAACTCATCTTCATGATTCCGCTGGGCGAGATTGTAATCGACTTCTACGACAAACTGAAGAGCATCTCCAAGGGATATGCCTCATTCGACTATCATATCGACTCGTTCCGCCCGTCCAAACTAGCGAAACTTGACATCCTGCTGAACGGAGAGCCGGTTGATGCCCTGTCTACTCTGACCCACGAGAGCAATGCCGTCGTCTTCGGCAGGAGAATGTGCGAGAAACTGAAAGACCTGATTCCCCGTCAGCAGTTCGACATTGCCATCCAGGCAGCCATCGGTGCAAAGATTGTTGCCAGAGAGACCGTAAAACAAGTGCGTAAGGATGTGACGGCCAAATGCTACGGCGGTGATATCAGCCGGAAACGCAAGCTCCTGGAGAAGCAGAAGAAAGGTAAGAAACGCATGAAGCAGATTGGAAACGTACAGGTTCCACAGAAGGCATTCCTTGCTGTATTGAAGTTGGACTAAAGAAAAAAGAGAAACAAGAAAGGAAAGGAAAAATGAAAGAATTGGTAAACGATACAAGAGATATAGCACGCGAACTGGCGCGTAAATACAGTACAATGACCCACGAAGAACTGGATGTATTGGAAAGTATCCTCGTACCAATGAAATTCGCCAAAGGACAGATGATCCTCAGTGAAGGGGAAACCTGCAAGCATTTCTATTACATAGAACGGGGCCTCATCCGCCAGTTCTATTTCAAAAACGGCAAGCAGATCACTGAACACTTAGGAGAGGACCGGACCATCTTCATGTGCATTGAGAGTCTCTTCCGCGAAGAGCCTACGAGATTGCAGGTGGAAGCACTGGAGCCGACACTCGTCTATGCACTGCCCAAACAGAAGCTGGAGCAGGTGGCTCTCCACAATGTCAACATACAGATTCTCTACCGCAAGATACTGGAAGAGAGTCTCATCACCTCGCAGATACATGCCGACCTCGTGCGCTTCGAGACGGCACAGGCACGTTACAAACGGATGTGCAAGCTCAATCCGCAGGTCGTCCTCCGTGCTCCGCTTGTCTATATCGCCAGCTATCTGCAAATGACCCCCGAAACATTAAGCCGTGTACGTTCGTCGACATTGCTTGATGACTAAGTCGGCATTGCCTGATGACTTTAGCTGATGACGACCAAGACAAAAGACAAATCTTTCTACCTTGCAGAATCTTCTGAGGTGGAAAGATTTTTTTGCTATCTCGTTCCATTCCCGTTCTCTTCATAGACTGCCAGGAACGCCCCGGCAGCAGGAGAATAATCATCCGCCATAATGACTGTATCATCTTTTCAGGATAAAAAGCAGGCACTTCTTCTCATTCATCTGCAGAATAATAAGGAGGCTGTCATCTCATCTCTTTACATAATGACAAGTTATATAACGACAAGGTGCTCTTTACATAACGACAGGATGATGTATGAGCAAGACGACTTGCTGAAAGCACACGTCCTGGCAGAAAGACGGGGCTTCTTTTCCGACAATGGACAATGTCAGAAGGTATAGGGCTATTCAGTGTAGAGGAACCGCTTGATGGATTTCTTGGGTGTCTTCTCGAACTCTTCCTCCTGGATTCTTATTTCTGCCACCTTGCAATAGGCCGGGACAATAGCATTCAGCTGCGTACGATTCTCCTCCATGATATTCTTAATATCTTCTGCATTAAGACCCAGGTTCTGGGCTTCGTCATAGTCAGGATGGACCAGCCCGACGAGCTTCTCGCCACTTTGAATAACCAGGCATTCATTGACCAGCGGCAGTGAGTTCAGCTTGTCTTCAATCTCCTCCGGATAGATATTCTGACCGTTGCTTCCAAGAAGCATATTCTTCGAACGTCCCTTGATAAACACGTTTCCGTCATCGTCCATCAGGCCAAGGTCGCCCGTGTGGAACCACCCCTCTTTGTCAATCGTCCGGGCAGTATCTGCATCATTCTTATAGTAACCCAAAAGCACGTTAGGACCTTTTGTAAGGATTTCACCAGGCACATGAGACGGGTCAGTACTGTCAATACGAACCTCCTGATGAAGGGCTGCCTGACCGCAAGATCCCTGCCGGAAAGTATGCCAGTCACGATAACAGATTATGGGTCCGCACTCCGTTGCGCCGTAGCCAACGGTGTAGGGGAAATCAATACGGCGCAGGAAGCTCTCTATCTCACCGTTAAGTGCAGCACCGCCGATGATGATTTCATACAGATTGCCGCCGAAGGCCTGGTAAACCTGCTCACGTATTTTCTCACGTACCTTCTTGCTGATAACCGGCATGTTCAGCAGAAGACGCATACGGTTGTTCTGAATCTTCGGAAAAACTTTCTTACGGATAATCTTCTCGATGACCAGCGGCACTGCTATCATAATGACCGGTTTGACATCCAGCAGTGCCTGGGAGATAACGGCCGGTGAAGGGATGCGGGTCAGATAGAAGATATGGACACCTGACAGAAACTCGTAGATAAACTCAAAAGCCATGCCGTACATATGCGCCATCGGCAGAATACTGATCACATTACTGCCGGGCTTCACAACACCGCCCAGCACATGCTTGGCAAAGTCGGCATTGCTCCACAGAGAGCGATAAGGCAGCATCACGCCCTTGGAACGTCCGGTTGTCCCACTGGTATAGTTGATCAGAGCCAGTTCGTCCGGACTCTCTTCCCGATAGTAATGGACATGCTCCGGTCGGAAAAACTTCGGATACCGCTTGCCGAACTCTTCATTCAGATGTTCGCGGGCATAAGTCAGCTTGTCTGTACGGCTTACCACCAGAGAATAATCGGGTATGTAAATGATTCCTTCCAGCCCTGGCATCTTGGTGGCATCGATCTGTGTGACAACCACATCGCCGACAAAGAGGAGCTTCGCATCAGAATGGTTCACGATGTTATGAATCTGCTCCGGAAGGAACTCATGCAGGATAGGAACAGCTACGGCACCATAGGTAAGCACGGCTAGGAAAGCAGCAGCCCAGGCTGAAGAATTTCGGCCGCAAAGCGCAATCTTGTCGCCGCGCTGCACTCCGCTTGCCTCGAACATAATATGCAGTTTTTCTATTTTCCTGGCAACATCATGATACTGAAGGGTCTTCCCCTTATAATCTGTGAGCGCATCAAGGTCCCAATGGTCGATGATGCTCTTCTCAATCAATTCATTAAAACTCGGAATATGTTCCATTGCACATTTTTTCAATCTATGTGCAAAGGTACATAGTTATCAGCACATTTCAAAATATAATGTGCAGAAATATGCAATGAGCTGTCTATAATTCCTCATCCATAAGGAAGAAAATACAAAATGAGCAGTGCAGGACAGAATGTACCTCTGTCCCGCACTGCTTTAAATTTCATAGGACTTATAGGTGTCCCCTTTATTGATTCTGGACTTCCTGATAAAGATAACGCTTGATGCTCTTCTTCGGTGTCTTTGCAAACTCTTCATCACGCAATTCGATGGCAGAGAGTCTGCAGAAAGAGGGAAGGGCATCATTCAGCTCAATACGGTTCTGCTCCATGATATTCTCCAGGTCGGCTGTAGAGAAGTCCATTTCTTTTGCTTCCTCCATCTCGGGATAGACAAGTCCGACAAGTTCATTGCCACGTTGAATGATCACACTCTCGCTCACCATGGTCATCGAGTTCAGCTTATCTTCAATCTCCTCCGGATAAACATTCTGGCCATTCGCCCCGAGAAGCATATTCTTGATACGTCCACGGATGAACACATGACCGTCCCTGCTCATTGTCGCAAGGTCGCCGGTATGATACCAGCCCTCTTCATCAAGCACCGCTTTCGTCGCTTCTTCATTCTTGTAATAGCCCAGCATGACGTTCTCGCCCCTGGCAAGAATCTCGCCCGGGATGTCTGCGGGGTCAGGACTTGCTATCTTCACTTCCATGTTGATGACAGGCGTTCCGCACGATCCTCGTTGGAAATCCTTGTGGTCGCTGTAGGTTATCATCGGTCCGGTCTCTGTTGCCCCGTATCCGCTGGTGACGGGAAAGCCAATGCTTGTCAGGAAGTCTTCTATCTCCTTGTTAAGTGCCGCGCCGCCAGTCATCACCTCATAGGCGTTGCCTCCGAAGACATCCGTCACTACGGCACAGATTCTCTCCTTCACTTTCCTGTTCACGACAGGCATCTTCAACAGCATCCGCGTAGCCTTGTTCTGCACCAGAGGAAAGACATTCTTACGAATGATTTTCTCGACAACCAGAGGTACGGCGACGACTATCGCCGGATGAATATCAGCACAGGCCTGGGCAATCAGTGAAGGACTCGGCAGACGAGTGAGGAAGAAAATGTGATTGCCGAAACAGAATTCGCAGATGAACTCGCAGATCATGCCGTACATATGTGCCATGGGTAGAATGCTTAGGACGTTGCTTGCCGGCTTGATATGCGGCTTAAAAGCCTCTGTCGCCCAGTCAAGATTGCTTCTCAGGCTGCGGTAGCTCAGCATGACGCCCTTTGAAAAGCCTGTCGTCCCGCTGGTGTAATTGATCAGGGCGAGGTCGTCCGGAGCATCCTTGAAATAGCACACATGCTCTGCATGGAAAAACTTCGGATACCTGTGCCCGAACATCGCATTGAGGTTTTCACGTGCATAGGTCAGTGTCTCCGAACGCGAAAGAATCAGGGAGGTATCCGGCAGATAGATGATACCCTCAAGAAGCGGCATCTGCTCCCCATCGATTGTCGCAGCGACTACGTCACCCACGAAAAGCAGTTTAGCCTCGGAGTGGTTGACAATATTATATATCTGTTCCGGCTTGAACTCATGCTGGACAGGAACAGCCACAGCCCCATAGGTAAGTGCAGCAAGAAAAGCAACCGCCCATGCGGAAGAGTTCCGTCCGCAAAGGGCAACCTTGTCTCCCCGCTTCAGGCCGCTGTTTTCAAAGAGGATGTGTAACTTCTCTATCTTCCGTGCCACGTCGTGGAATTGCAGTGTGGCCCCCAGATAATCGGTGAGTGCGTCCTTGTCCCAGTTATCCTTGATACTACTCTCTATATATGCATTAAAACTTTTTATGGATTCCATTGCACAAAAACATGATTTGCGTGCAAAGGTAAGTAAATTTCTGCACAGACACAAATGCTTTGTGCAGGAATTATATCCTCTGCCACCAAATTAGTTTTATTCATAAGCAGATGTCCATTATCAACTGCCCGTCTATTTATATTGTTTCTCAGGTCAGTCATAATAAGGAAACACGGAAAGCATCACGTATAGGTTGGATTCTGGACGGTGGATAAATTCGCCGTGCAATTCCTGCATCAGGGAAAACGTCTGGTACCCCTGTTCCCGACCGATCGGGAACAGGGGTACCAGATGCTGGGAACAACCGTCCCAGGCCTCGGGAACAGCAGTCCCATGTACCGGGATGAAATATGAATGTACACATGAAAACTGCGGAGAAGCATCAGACAGTGGAAAATATGGTCATAATCCGACGTTTCTCAGCTTTTTTTCGTACTTTTGCAAGCATGGTATGGGGACAGTTCCCATACACTCACGGAAAAGCTGGAACTTAATGGACAATAAGAAGGCAACGCTGGAACTGGGCACCAAGCCCGTCGGGAAATTGCTGGTGCAATATGCACTGCCGGCAATCATCGCCATGACGGCAGCTTCGCTCTACAACATCATCGACCGGGTCTTCATCGGACAGGTAGTAGGTCCGATGGCCATATCGGGGCTTGCCATCACCTTTCCGTTCATGAACCTTGCCAGTGCCTTCGGTGCGGCGGTCGGTGTGGGTGCCTCAACGGCCATCAGCGTCAAATTAGGACAACGCGACTATGAAAGCGCCGTGAATATCCTCGGCAATACCGTGACGCTGAACCTCATCATCGGAATTTCGTTCAGTCTGATCTGCCTCCTGTTCCTCAACCCGATTCTGCGCTTCTTCGGGGCAAGCGATGCCACGCTCCCCTACGCACGCAGTTTCATGGAGATCATCCTGGCAGGCAATGCCATCTCGCACATGTATTTCGGCATGAACGCCGTCCTTCGGGCAGCTTCCAAGCCGCGCCAGGCGATGATGGCAACCATCTTCACTGTGGTGATGAACATTCTGCTGGATGTCGTCTTCATCTGGTGGTGGCACTGGAGCATCCGGGGGGCAGCATCAGCTACGGTCATTTCACAGGCACTGGCGCTCTGCTGGCAGATGAAGCAGTTTGCCAACCAGAAAGAGCTGCTCCATCTCAAGCGCGGCATCTACCGGCTGAAAAGCCATTTAGTAGAGAATATCATCGCCATCGGTATCTCCCCTTTCCTAATGAATGTATGTGCCTGTGTCGTTGTCATCTTCATCAACAACCAGCTGGTAAGATACGGTGGGGACATGGCTGTCGGTGCTTACGGAATTGCCAACAGCATTGCAATGATTTTCGTGATGTTCGTCATCGGACTGAACCAGGGCATGCAGCCGATAGCCGGCTACAACTATGGGGCACAGCAGACCGACCGCCTGATGCGCGTGGTGAAGCTGTCCATTCTCGCAGCGACAGGCATCATGGTAACAGGATGGCTGCTGGCACATCTCGCCCCTTATTACTGTGCCCGTATGTTCACGACAGACAATGAACTGATACGACAGGCTATCAAGGCTATACGAATCAACATGATGATGTTCCCGTTCATCGGCTTCCAGATGGTAGTGACCAATTTCTTCCAGTGTATCGGGAAAGTGAAAATCAGCATCTTCCTTTCCCTCTCCCGACAGCTGCTGTTCCTTATTCCGCTGCTTGCTGTACTTCCCCGTTTCTTCGGACTGGACGGTGTATGGGCCTCCCTTCCGTCGAGCGACTTTACGGCCTCACTCGTTGCAGCCATCATCATGTCCGTCTATCTGCGGCGGCTGGTACGTCAGTCAAAGCAGCAACAAGATATTCAACCATAAAACCATAACCTGAAAGATGGAAAGAAAACTGATCATTACCGTAGGCAGACAAATCGGAAGCGGCGGCCGGGTCATCGCCAGAATGCTGGCGGAAGAATTCGGATGCCAGTTCTACGACCGTGAGATACTCAACCTTGCAGCCAAGGAGAGTGGATTTTCGGAAAAGTTCTTCGAACAGAACGATGAGCAGAAAGGGTTTCTGAAGACCCACTTCCACATACATCTCCCTCTCCTGGCAGACAATGATTTCTACAAGAACGATTTTTCTCAGGAAAGTCTTTACCAGTTCCAAAGCGATGCCATCCGTGAGGTGGCCGGGACAACCCCACGCTGTGTGTTTGTCGGAAGAACAGCCGATTACGTGCTGCGTGACAATCCCGACACGGTGAATGTCTTTATTACTGCCCCGATGGCCATCCGAATCGCCAATGTCCGTGAACGGCGAGGATGTACGGAAGAGGAGGCGAGGAAGGTCATCGAGAGCGGCGAAAGCGAGCGTGCCAGATACTACAACTACTACACGGCCAAGACCTGGGGTGCCGCCGAGAGCTACGACCTGTGTATAGATGCCGGCATCCTGGGACCGGAGGGAACAAAACAACTGATTGGCGAGTTTATCAGAAAGAAAATCCAGCAATGAAGCGAGTCGGCATAATTTCTGACACCCATGGCTATTGGGACGACAAATACGAATACTACCTCGGCGGATGCGACGAGATATGGCATGCCGGCGACATCGGTTCGATGGAGGTGGCGGACCGGTTCGAGGCTATGAAACCTCGCTTCCGTGCCGTCTGCGGCAACATCGACGACTATGACCTGCGTGCCCGTTATCGTGATATTCTGCGCTTCAAGTGTGAAGATGTTGATGTCCTGCTGAAACATATCGGCGGATACCCGGGGCGTTATGACCGCTCGGTACAGGGGATGCTCTATGCGTCTCCCCCCGACCTGTTTGTCGACGGACATTCGCACATCCTCAAAATACAGTTCGACAAGACGTTGAATCTGCTGCACATCAACCCTGGAGCCGCCGGTATGCACGGATGGCACAAGGAACGTACATTGGTAAGACTGACCATCGAGGGCAATAAATTCACCGACTGCGAGGTTATTACATTAGGTGACAGGCTGTCAGGCCCGCAGACAACATAAAACAACAGACGATATGAAAATTTCCTTTACCTACGCCTGGCAGTTTATTGCTTATGCAGTTTCCTATGTTGCGATAACGTGGGCGATGAACGCATTATTCCGTACCTCAGCCTGCCCACCCGCCCTGTCGGAAAGGCTACTTACAAGGTGTGTTTTTCGCCATATTCATGACTGCAATAAACATGGTAGAATTCTGCTTTCGCAGATACAGGGACAAGAGAAGACGGCAGATCAGAGCAGAATACGACGAGATTCAAGACAGGAAAAAACAAACATATAATAATTAGTTATGAAAACCTATTTAGTAACAGGAGCTGCCGGATTCATCGGCGCCAACTACATCAAGTACCTGCTTCATAAGAAATATCTGGATGACGACATCAAGGTAATCATCCTCGATGCCCTCACCTATGCAGGCAACCTCGGAACCATCAAAGACGATATTGAAGATAAGCGGTGCTTCTTCGTGAAGGGAGACATCCGTGACCGTGAACTCGTTGACCGTCTGTTTGCAGAAAACGACATCGACTATCTTGTCAATTTCGCCGCAGAGAGCCATGTTGATCGTTCGATCGAAGATCCGCAGCTCTTCCTGTCTGTGAACATCCTCGGAACACAGAACCTCATGGATGCTGCACGCCGTGCGTGGGTGACAGGAAAGGACGGACAGGGCTACCCCACCTGGAAGGCCGGGAAACGTTACCATCAGGTGTCGACCGATGAAGTTTATGGCTCGCTGGGAGCTGAAGGTTATTTCACGGAACAGACACCGCTCTGTCCTCACAGTCCTTATTCTGCCAGCAAGACCAGTGCCGACCATTTCGTAATGGCTTACCGCGATACCTATCATATGCCGGTCAGCATCACCCGATGCTCCAACAACTATGGCCCCTATCATTTCCCGGAGAAGCTGATTCCATTGATCATCAACAACATTCTCGAGGGAAAGAAACTCCCGGTCTATGGTGAAGGGCTGAATGTCAGAGACTGGCTCTACGTTGAAGACCACTGCAAGGCGATAGACATGGTTGTGCGTGAAGGCCGTGAAGGAGAGGTGTACAACGTCGGCGGACACAATGAAATGAAGAACATTGACATCGTCAAGCTCACCATCAAGACCATTCATGACATGATGGAAAAAGACAAGAACCTGCGCTCAATTCTCCGGAAGCAGGTGAAAGATGCCAATGGCGACATTGATATTGACTGGATCAACAACAATCTCATCACCCATGTGCCCGACCGTCTCGGCCACGATGCACGCTATGCCATTGACCCTGCGAAGATCAAGAACGAGCTGGGATGGTATCCGGAGACCCTGTTTGCCGACGGTATCGTGAAGACAATCCGCTGGAATCTGGAACATCAGGACTGGATACAGGACGTGACCTCAGGTGACTACCAGAAATATTACGACAGGATGTATACTAAGAAAGGAAGATAATTAATACAGAGCATAAGAAGGAGACCGAGGAGTGGACGGGAGCTAAAGACAAAATCCTTATTCCTGCATTCTTCCCGATGGATGGATTTGAGACCGGGACAACGGTTTGTTTTTCTCAGCTCCCCTCACTTTCTCACTCCCTTTTTCTCCTTTAACCTTATACCCCCTCTTATGAAGAAGATTTTGTTATTAGGATCAGGCGAACTGGGCAAGGAGTTTGCTATTGCCGCCAAACGTGCAGGGCAGTATGTCATTGCCTGCGACAGCTACGACAATGCACCGGCCATGCAGGTGGCAGACGAGGCTGAAGTCATCAATATGCTGGACGGTACGGCTCTTGACGCTGTCGTCGGATTTCACGAACCCGACCTTATCATTCCGGAGATTGAGGCCATCCGTACAGAACGGCTGGTAGACTATGAACGACAGGGCATACAGATAGCCCCGTCGGCACGTGCTGTCAACTTCACTATGAACCGCCGTGCAATACGCGACCTGGCCGCAAGCGAATTGGGATTGAGAACTGCAAAGTACTTCTATGCCAAGACCTACGAGGAATTCAAGGAGGCTGCAGACGAAATCGGTTTCCCATGTGTGGTAAAACCTTTGATGAGTTCCAGTGGGCATGGGCAGAGCTATGTTCACAATGACGACGAACTCCAGGAAGCGTTCAAGAATGCCATGGAAGGGGCACGCGGCGATGTAAAAGAAGTCATTATCGAAGAGTTCATCGACTTTGACAGCGAGTTCACCTTGCTTACCGTCACGCAGAAGAACGGTCCTACCCTCTTCTGTCCGCCTATAGGCCATGTACAGAAGGGCGGTGATTACCGGGAGAGCTGGCAGCCTTATACCATTTCTGACGAGGCCTTACAACAGGCAGAACATATGGCCGACGAGGTGACGCGTGCGCTGACGGGCTACGGTATATGGGGGGTCGAGTTCTTTCTGACCAAGTCGGGCGAAGTCATCTTCTCGGAGTTGTCTCCCCGTCCGCATGATACAGGTATGGTGACACTGGTGCATACGACCAATTTCAGTGAGTTCGAACTCCATTTCCGTGCCGTGATGGGCCTTCCAATACCTGCCATCCACCTCGAACATGCCGGTTGTTCGGCCGTCATTCTCTCTCCTGTCGAGTCAGGTAAACCTCTGCCCTATAATCTGCTGGATGCCTGCAAGGAAGACCATACACGCCTGCGGATCTTCGGCAAACCGGTTGCACACATAGGCCGGCGTATGGGTGTTGCGCTCTGCTATGATGAGATTGGAACCGACATGACCGCACTGCGTGATAAAACGAGACGTATTGCTGCAACCGTATTAGGCACTGATTCATATATGAAGAAGTGAAATATTGAAAGGATGGACTATTGAAATCGATGAATGATGAAGTAACTTCACTGGGGAAGATAATATCATTGCAGAAGGTTGTTGACCCTCGTGGTAACCTGACAGTAGCCCAGGGAATGAAGGACATCCCCTTTCACGTGGCTCGTGTTTATTGGACTTATGATGTCCCATCAGGTACTTCCAGGGGGGGACATGCACATAAGCATTGCCGTGAATTCATTATTGCTGTAAGTGGATCATTCATTGTTACGCTTGATAATGGGCATGAGAAAGGATCCTTCTTATTGAATCATCCTTATCAAGGATTACTTGTTGAGACTGATATATGGCGCACACTCGATGATTTCTCATCGGGTGCCGTATGCCTTGTATTGGCTGAAAAAACCTTTGACGAGGCTGATTACATCCGCAACTATGATGATTTTATCGACTATTTAAGCCATAAGTAGTTATGAGGCAATGCTTTTATCCCAGGATCAGCATAGGATTAATGGTCTTGATAGTACTGGTCTTTACGTACTCGACAGAACCCGGCCTTTATTGAGCCACGTATTAATCTTGATATAGAATGTTTGAAGTAAGGCAATACACTAAAGAACAGGAATTTGAATGGGATGACTTCGTGCAGGAATCGAAGCAGGGGACATTCCTTTTCAATCGTTCTTACATGGATTATCATGCCGACAGGTTTCTTGATTGCTCGTTGATGATCTATCGGGAAGGACGGCTCTATGCCCTTTTACCTGCCAATAGAGTCGGTGCAACAATTTGCTCACATCAGGGACTGACCTATGGAGGACTTATTACAAATGCAACTGCAACTGCCGTAGGAGTATGTGAGGCTTTCCTTGAAATCAACAAATTCCTCTATACACATGGAATACGGCGTGTCCTTTATAAATGCATCCCTTGGATCTACCATAAAATACCAGCGGAAGAAGATTTATACGCACTCTTTCACGTCTGTAGAGCGCACCTTAAATATCGGTATATAGCGTCTGCTGTTGATCAGACGAACCCTGTAAAATGGAGAAGAGATAGACGTCATGGTGTTAAAAGTTCCCTAAAAGAGAATCTGATAATCGAACGAAAGAGTGAGAAGTTAAGCCTATTTTGGAATATACTTACAGCAAACTTACGAGAAGTACACCATGCGAAGCCTGTCCATTCACTTGAAGAAATGACCTTGCTACATCGTCGGTTTCCCGACAACACTCCTTTGTATATGGCCAGACAAGACGAGAAATACCTTGCAGGAATCCTTCTTTATACCACACATAACGTCATTCATACACAGTATATATCTGCTACTTCGGAGGGGAAGGAACTTCATGCCATTGATGCCATTTGTTATCAGATTATCAAAGAAGACTATAAAGATGTACACTACTTCGACTTTGGCACTTCAAATGAGGACTCCGGATGTTTTCTCAATGCAGGGTTAATTCAGCAAAAGGAAGGCTTTGGAGGACGGGCTGTATGTTACGACCAATATGAATGGGAAATAACTGAAGATCTACTCACTTCTTCTTGTCTTCCAACAATACGTAAATAAAATGATCGACTACCTATCTCTCAAAGATATAACAGACCTCCACGGCGATGAAATCGCCAATGCCGTTGAGCGTGTCGTGCGTTCTGGATGGTATCTGCAAGGACAGGAAACAAAGCGATTCGAAGCTGATTACGCACAATTCATTGGCTCGGAACACTGCGTGACATGTGGAAATGGGCTCGATGCTCTCTCACTTATCCTCCGTGCCTACATGGACTCAGGACGGTTGAAGACGGGAGATGAGGTTATCGTTCCGGCCAATACATACATTGCAACGATTCTTGCAATAACTGAAAACAGGCTGACCCCGGTGTTGGTGGAGCCGGACATCAATACCCTTGAACTGGACGACGAGCTTGTTGAAGCCACCATCACCGAGAGGACACGCGCCATCATGCTGGTACATCTTTATGGCCGCTGTTCTTACACTCCGCTGATTGGTGATCTTTGTCAGCGTCATAAGCTGCTTCTTATTGAAGACAATGCGCAGGCACATGGCTGTCGGTTCGGTGAAAGGCGCACGGGAAGTCTCGGTAATGCAGCCGCCCACAGCTTTTATCCGGGCAAGAACCTCGGCGCACTGGGCGATGCGGGAGCCGTAACGACTGATGACGAAGAGTTGGCACAGACAATCCGCAGTATTGCGAACTATGGCTCGGCAAGTAAGTATGAGTTCTCTTTCAAGGGTGTGAATAGCCGTATGGACGAGATTCAAGCAGCTGTTTTGGATGTGAAACTACACTATCTTGATCAAGAGAATAAGCGTAGAAAAGAGATTGCCAAAACTTATCAACAACGTATCAAGAATCCTTTAATCACAATAACTGCCGATGTCGACCGAGACAATGTATATCATATTTTCCCCGTCTTATGTGCCTCCCGTGACCGATTAAAGGTTTATTTAAATGACAAAGGGGTGCGTACAATGATCCACTACCCTATCCCACCACATCAACAAAAGGCTTATACAGAATGGAACCGGCTATCGTTTCCAACCACAGAGATCATCCATCGGCAAGAACTCTCCCTCCCTTGCAACCCGACAATGACAGATGCTGAATGTCAGAAGGTCATTGACTGTATAAATGAATATCAATAGAAAACTAATTATAACAAATATGAAACAGAAAATCTATATCGCAACGGTATGCCTTGCCCTCATTCCTTTTGGCACACAGGTAACCCATGCATCGACTATTGAAAACGCACCGGTCAGTTTGCTTATCTGTCCGGCTGATGCAGTGACGTTCACTTCCAAGCGTCCAAAGGAGACTGATAGACTCTTTAGGTCGGATGCTGTTGAAAAAGAAATACAGCGTATTGTGCGCCAACTAACAAATAAGCGTCTGGCCTGGATGTTTGAGAATTGCTTTCCAAACACGCTCGATACGACCGTACACTATGCTGAGGAAGCAGACGGAACACCTGATACTTTTGTATACACAGGCGATATTGCAGCCATGTGGCTGCGCGATTCCGGGGCACAGGTGTGGCCCTATGTTCAGCTGGCTGACAAGGATAAGAAACTGAAGAAGATGCTGGCAGGCGTCATCAACCGACAGATGAAGTGCATCAACATCGACCCTTACGCCAATGCTTTCAATAAGGAACCGGACCCGAATGGTGGCTGGATGAGCGACGAGACGGATATGAAGCCCGAACTGCACGAACGCAAGTATGAGATAGATTCGCTTTGCTACCCTATCCGCCTTGCCTTTGAATACTGGAAAGTGACAGGTGACACGAGTGTCTTTGGTGCAGAATGGCTCAAGGCCGTAGGTAATATTCTCAAGACCTTCCGAGAACAACAGAAGAAAGAGGGAAAGGGTAGCTACAAGTTCCTGCGCGTGACCGACCGTGCATTGGATACAATGAATAATGCAGGATGGGGCGCACCTGTAAAACCTGTAGGCTTGATAGCCTCTGCTTTCCGTCCATCGGATGATGCCACCACACTGCAGTTCCTCGTTCCATCTAACTTTATGGCAGTCTCGTCCCTGCACAAGGCAGCAGAAATATTGACCAAAGTAAACAAAGAGTATAGCCTCGCTTCCCAATGCACTGCCCTCGCCGATGAAGTAAGCAATGCGTTGAAGAAGTTTGCCGTATACAATCACCCGAAGTACGGAAAAATCTATGCCTATGAGGTAGATGGCTTCGGCAATTATTTCCTCATGGACGATGCCAACGTACCCAGCCTGCTCGCCATGCCTTACTTAGGTGACGTGAGTCTTGACGACCCGATATACCAGAATACACGCCGGTACGTATGGAGTGAAGACAACCCCTACTTCTTCCGTGGGAAGGCCGGTGAAGGTATCGGCGGTCCCCATGTAGGCTATGACATGGTATGGCCGATGTCAATCATGATGCGTGCATTTACATCACGTGATGACAATGAAATTCGCCGTTGTATAGAAATGCTGATGACGACGGATGCCGGTACAGGATTCATGCATGAAAGCTTCAATAAGGATGATGCGACAAAATTCACCCGTGACTGGTTTGCCTGGCAGAACACGCTCTTCGGCGAACTAATCGTGCGACTGGTGAATGACGGGAAATTAGACCTGCTCAATAGCATAAAGTAAGAACAAACATCCTTCTGATTATGCGTATGTAAAGTAAAAATGTTTATTAAGTGACAGATACTCCGGTGTTTTTATTTATTTAACATTATATATTTGCAGATATAACAAAATACAGATATCTTTGCAACGTGTTTTTCATGGTATTAGATTATTAAGGTTAGAAGATTAGTTGTCGTGAGACAAGTAATCTTTCAGTCCCAGACGAACAGTCTGGGACTTTTTTTTGCACAAATTTTCAGAAACCATGAACAAGGCAAGCAAGGTCATTGCGACAATTCTCTGGATCTTTTCGTTTCAGACTCATGGGATTATCTTTACTGCCAGAAAGACAGATATGGACAGCTTCGGTCTCTCCTTCTATCTATCTGCACAGTCTTGCTATGGAGATATACCGGGAGGATGTATAATCATGTCTTCAAAAAAGGAGAATCATAATTTAAAGCGTCTGGTACTCGCGGGAATAACGAAGCATTTGTTCCGTATATGTCTCTGTGTAATCCACCGTGATATCGCAGATTTTCCCCACCTTGTCATATACCGGTGTGAGCACCGGGTTGACAAATCCCTTGTAGGGAGCAATATCCAGATGCCCGTATCTGCGAAGCATCTCTTCATGGAGACCAGAGTCAAGATGAATAGCATATGTTTCAACCAGCTTCCGCGCTGCTTCAAAGTCACCCTCGCTTTTGATACGCTGTATCTCTGCCAGCTCGTATGCGAAGATTCGACGCAGTGCCGCATAATCATTGATGCGGACATAAGTCTTCCACTCCCCTGACTTTTCCTCTTCACGGGAGACCAGCTCGACAACATCTGAATCCGCTCCCAAGGCCATTGCCCACCGTGCTACAAGCGCACGGTTCTGCATATGCGCTTCCTCTATCTGCTTGTCAGGCTTTATCCGCACCTGCTGGGTAAGCAGGCCGTTCATCATATAACCGTAATACTGTGCCTTGTATGCTTCCGGACTGTCAAGCAGACCGAGTTCCAGCAATTTGTCATCAGCAATATAATATAGTCCGAAGAGATCCGCACGCGCCTCTTCGATGGTATTGCCATAATTCTTCAATGCGTCCGGATCCGTTCCCGGCAGCAGCCGTCCACTGCCATGTCCCAGACACTCATGCAGGTCAGTGTGCAGATCATCGGTCTTGTCGGAAAAGCGTTCCATCAGCTTGATCGTCTCATCATCTATGACGAACTCTTCACGGAATCCGTTTCCCTTGGCGGACACATTATATGCATGTGTAAGATTAGAAATGGTAACACTCTTTGAACCATGCTCTGAACGAATCCAGTCAGCATTCGGCAGATTTATTCCAATGGCTGAAGCAGGGTACTCGTCTCCCCCCAGCATAGCTGCACAAACCACATTAGCAGAGACACCCCTCACTTTCGGCTTACGGAAAAGGGGATTGACCGGAGAATGGTCTTCAAACCACTGTGCGTTGGCCGAAATGGCCTTTGTACGTCTGGTGGCTTCAAGGTCTTTGTATTCAACGATTCCCTCCCAGGAGCCTTTCAGCCCCATCGGGTCGCCATACACCTCAATAAAGCCGTTGACAAAGTCGATATGTCCATCCTGCTCATGCAGCCACTCTATGGAGTACGCATCAAAATCATTAAGGTCTCCCGTTTCATAATATCGAATCAACAGACTGATTACGTCTCTCTGCCGCTTGTTCTCCGCAAACTCCTTTGCACGGTCAAGCCAATGCACAATCTTCCTGATGGCGGGACCATATCTGCCATCAGCTTTCCATACCTCTTCACGGACTACGTTTCCTTCCTTGACGAGTGTAGAATTCAATCCATAAGAGGGTGCTTCGACCGTCGGGCCGTTCTTTTTCAGCTTGGTATAGAAATCTTCAACCTCATGCTGGTTCACCCCTTCATAGAAATTGCATGCAGACGACAGCACGATATCTTTGCCATCGGCCTTGTCAACCCGCTTGGGAAGAACAGCAGGATCAAAGATAACTGGACACAGTTCATCCAACAGGGCTTCAACCGTTTCTTCCTCTTCAAGAGGCAGCGACCTGACATCCACAGCCATCACTGTACTGCGGAAGAAATCTTCAGAAAACAAAGGCACAAACTTGTCGCAGGCATAATGATGGTAAATTCCGCTGGAAAACCATACCTGCTTCAGATACTGCTCCAGAGCACAGAAATCATCTTCCTGCCGGTTTCCCTGATAGCCATTATAAACAGCCTCCAGCGTCTTTCGGATGCGGAGGTTGTATTTGCCAAACTGATCGAATGTGATATCACGTCCAAATAGTGTTGCCTTCGAGAGGCAGTAAATCAATTGCTTCTGCCGGATGTCCAGTGCGCTGAACCCCGGAAGCCGATAACGCAACAGCTGTATATCGGCAAATCGTTCATCCTGAAAGCTAAAAGTTTCTTCTTCTGTTGATTCAATCATAGATGTTTTTATAACCTGCTCCTTGTTTAATCCCTTAAGCGTTTCTTTGAACGCGACTCATCGGCAGGGAGCTGTGCCCGATGATGGATTCTGTAGTCACGTGGCGTGACCCCGTTGATACGGTAGAAAGATGCATAGAACGACTGCCTGTTGGCAAAGCCTACCATATCGCTGATTTCTTCCATATTCAGCTCCTGATACCGCTTGTCCACCAGAAGTGCCATCGCCTCCTCTATACGGAACTTGTTCACGAACGACGTATAGTTCATGTGGAATCGGACATTAACTACAGCCGAAATGTAGCGCGTGTTAGTTCCTAAGTCCTCAGCAAGCTGCTTGGCAGAATAGTTCTTGTCTTTGTAACGTTGCTGAATAAGGATGATATTAAGGATCTTTTCCTTCAGTTCATCCATAAGTTGCGGACTGACCAAACTACGGTAAGCGGCTACCTTTTCTTTTTTCTCTGTTAAATTGTACTTAGCCATAACCCGAGGATTTTTAGTTACCATTTCTGTTATTACTTTGCAAATATAATATATTTAATTAAGACTGTCAAGTTTATAGCAGGTTTTTTAATATCTATTAGTTATTAAATTTCGCTAAAAAAAACATACAAACGAATATGCTTTCATGCAAAAAGTTTACAATTCCCATCCTGACTTCTTCATTGTATAAGGTATTTCCGATTTATAATTTTCTTTTTCTTTTTACACTGTTCAGGTCTTATACGCCATGTATTTCACCGTCTATTTTGTTGTTTTTTAACTATCTGATGTCACAAATGTTACCTTTTCAACTTTTTTTAATCAATAACTTTGCATCCATGATTACATTTTGAAACAAAAATACAGAACCAAAAACATGAAAGAGAACAAGATGTTCTGTTTCCAATGTCAGGAAACAGCAAAAGGAACCGGATGCACAATTCAGGGCGTATGCGGCAAGAAAGCAGAGACAAGCCGCTGGCAAGATCTGTTACTTAGTGTTGTAAGAGGTGTTGCCACAATTACGGATGCACTTCGCAATGCAGGTGTAGAGACCGACCAGGAGGTGGGTGACTATCTCGTTGATGCACTCTTCGCAACTATAACCAACGCCAACTTCGACGACCAGGCCATATTAAATAAGGTGGACAAGGGTGTAAGCCTCAAGCGCGACCTGCTGTCACTTGCCTGCGAGAATCATGTTGCACTGCCGGATTACCGGGAGGTAAAATGGGGCGGAGAAAAGGCAGACTACGAGACAGAAGGCAACCGTGAAGGTGTTCTCCGCACAGAGAATGAGGATATCCGCTCACTGAAAGAGTTAACCGTACTGGGTCTGAAGGGCATGGCTGCTTACTATGAGCACGCCTCACGCCTCAATGAACGCAACGAAGAAATCATTGCTTTCATGGAAAAAGCACTTTCCACCGTCACCGATCCGTCTGCGGACATGGACACCTTGCTTTCGAAAGTCATGGAGACAGGACGGTTCGGTGTTGATGCCATGGCACTGCTCGACAAGGCCAATACACAGGCCTATGGAAATCCGGAACTGACAAAGGTGAATATCGGTACAGGAAGCCGTCCGGGTATTCTTATTTCCGGCCACGATCTGAAAGACATCGAGCAGCTGCTTGAACAGACCGAAGGGACAGGCATTGATGTCTACACCCACGGCGAGATGCTCCCCGCCCACTATTATCCACAACTGAAGAAGTACAAGCATCTCGTAGGAAACTACGGAAACGCATGGTGGAAGCAGAAAGAAGAGTTCGAGACCTTCAACGGCCCTATTGTCTTTACAACCAACTGTATCGTTCCCCCCTCACCGAAAGCGAGCTACAAGGACCGTGTCTTCACGACGAATGCTACGGGTTTCCCGGGATGGAAGCATATCGTGGCAGACGAAAGCGGACACAAGGACTTCTCTGAGGTGATTGAGATTGCCAAGACCTGTAAGGCACCGACAGCCATTGAGCAGGGCGAGATTATCGGTGGGTTTGCCCATGCCCAGGTATTCGCCCTCGCCGACAAAGTCGTCGAGGCTGTCAAGAGCGGTGCGATCCGCAAGTTCATCGTAATGAGCGGCTGCGACGGACGGATGAAGAGCCGTGATTATTACACGGAGTTCGCTTCGCGGCTGCCGAAAGACACGGTAATCCTGACCAGCGGCTGTGCCAAGTTCAAATACAACAAACTGAATCTCGGCGATATCAACGGTATTCCGCGCGTACTGGATGCCGGTCAGTGCAACGACTCCTATTCGTGGGCGGTAGTGGCTTTGAAACTGAAGGAAATCTTCGGTGCAAACGACATCAACGACCTGCCGATCGAATTCAACATCGCATGGTACGAGCAGAAGGCCGTCATCGTTCTCCTTGCCCTGCTACACCTTGGAATCAAGAATATCCATATCGGGCCTACGCTGCCGGCTTTCGTTTCGCCTAACGTACTGAAAGTCCTGACTGAAAACTTCGGCCTCAGTGGCATTACCACTGTCGAAGAAGACCTTAAGAATATGGCAGGATAAGAAACTACCTCTAACCGCTAAGAAATGTAAATGCAAAGCCTCCCCCTCGTGGGAAGGCTTTCTTTTTGTAAAGAAAGTTCACACTCTTCCATATCTATGGGTTCTCACGTTCCTGCTCTGATATAAGGTCAAGGAAGGGACTGAGATGGATTGGTGAAATACAGAATGAACGATGATTTTTCACTCCCATAACTCCCTCATAAACAACCACATAAAATCCATGTGCAAAAGAGGCTTAGTTGTACGTCGATTAGGCATCAATAGGCATCCAAGTAAGCACTGCTTGCGACGTTGGAAGGCGTTATCTAGAATGCAGGTGACGTACAGTTACGATACAGGCTGACTACGAACATTCCTTCAGCGTGTATCATGACAAGGGGGAAACAACGGTTCAAAGGCGATGAAAAGTAAAGTTTTTTGCTTCTCTTTTCATGTTCAACAGCACATATTTTCGTCTTCAAGAAGCAATTGGAAACGGTCTGCCTGGAACGCAGGAAAATACCCACAGGGATTTCCAGAATCCGCTACGAACCTTCGATTCCTGCTTAATTTTAAACGGACGCGAAAGAATATCCTCTTCGAAAACTTTGATTATAAATTATAATTTGTATCTTTGTGCAATCATTAGAAGAAAAAACAATTTCAAGAGACATACGATGAAGAAAACAGCTCTTATCACAGGCATAACCGGACAGGATGGCTCCTATCTGGCGGAATTGCTGCTTGAAAAGGGGTACGATGTGCATGGAACCATCCGCCGCTCGTCCGTGGATTTCCGCGAGCGTATTGCCCATCTCGAGGGACGGCCACATTTCCATCTGCACTATGCAGACCTCAGCGACTCCATGAGTATCCTCGGGGTAATCGGCAAGGTGCGTCCCGACGAAATCTACAACCTTGCCGCACAGAGCCACGTACAGGTCAGTTTCGATTCTCCGGAATTTACGGCTGATGTCGATGCAGTGGGCGTACTGCGCATCCTGGAGGCTGTCCGCCAGTTAGGGATGACCGCGACCTGCCGCATCTACCAGGCCTCTACATCCGAACTGTATGGTAAGGTAGAGGAGGTTCCGCAGAACGAGAACACGCCGTTCCATCCTTACAGTCCATACGCTGTTGCCAAGCAGTACGGCTTCTGGATAGTGAGAGAATACCGAGAGGCATACAATATGTACTGCTGCTCGGGCATCCTCTTCAACCATGAGAGCGAACGACGCGGCGAAACATTCGTCACCCGGAAGATTACACTTGCCGCTGCACGCATCAAACAGGGCAAGCAGGACAAGCTCTACCTGGGCAATCTCAGTTCGCTCCGTGACTGGGGATATGCCAAGGATTACGTGGAATGTATGTGGCTGATCCTCCAGCAGGACAAGCCGGAAGACTTCGTCATTGCGACAGGCGTTCAGCACAGCGTAAGGGAATTCTGCTACCATGCGTTCAAGCGGGTCGGCATCGAACTTGAGTTTACAGGTGAAGGCATGGCGGAAAAGGGTATCGACAAGGCAACTGGTAATGTACTCATCGAGGTAAGCCCCGACTTCTACCGTCCTACCGATGTGGTCAATCTTTGGGGAGACCCTACGAAGGCGAAAGCGAAACTGGGTTGGAATCCGAACAGCACAAGTTTCGAAGAGCTTGTCAACCTGATGGTAGACAGCGATATGGCCAAGGTGGCATCCGACGGTGCGGCAGAAAAGGTCAGGACCAATCTGGAAGAGTATCTGGAGAAAGGCATTGTGAAATAAAAAAGTCTTTCCCCTGCCTTTCTCTGTACGGGAACCGCAACAGAAAAAGCGGACACCCTGTTGCGTCAGCAATGGGTGAAACAGGAAGACTTCCGTGTGAATACAATGCACAGACGAAAAGCAGAAGAATAAAGTTAAAAAGGAGAAATATAAAAAATGGTTGCCATTCCCCACCAGAAGGGATGACAACCGGTCTATATACGAAACGCAACCTGCTAATTCACAATATAATATAACAAAGAATAACACCTTTCGGACATTTCGTCAGGAACTGTCTTCCTACAGACGGAGACGGAGGTGGTCTTCTGATTATGGACAAGAACAGTAAAATATACATAGCCGGACACCACGGCCTGGTCGGATCGGCAATATGGCACAACCTCGTCCAGCGAGGATATACAAACCTCATCGGACGAAGTCACAAGGAACTGGATTTAACCGACCAGCGGGCCGTAAAGCGTTTTTTCGATGAGGAGAAGCCTGATGCCGTCGTCCTTGCCGCAGCCTTCGTGGGAGGCATTATGGCAAACTCCCTGTACCGAGCGGACTTCATCATGCAGAACATGAAGATTCAGTGCAACGTCATTGAGCAAAGTTACCGGCATGGTGTGGAGAAACTCCTCTTCCTCGGCAGTACCTGCATTTATCCGAAAAATGCGCCGCAGCCCATGAGCGAGGACGCACTCCTGACCTCTCCGCTGGAATACACCAATGAGGAGTATGCTATCGCCAAAATCGCCGGACTGAAGATGTGCGAAAGTTACAACCTCCAGTATGGGACCAATTACATAGCCGTCATGCCGACCAACCTCTATGGACCAAACGACAATTTCCATCTGGAGAATTCTCATGTCATGCCGGCCATGATGCGCAAGATTTATCTTGCTAAACTCATTCATGAAAACAACTGGGATGCCATCTGTAATGATATGGACAAGCGTCCCATCAACCCGACGGACAGACTGCGCACTGAGATCGGGGAAGGAAATGTCGATGGAAAAAATACGAAAGACCGTATCTTGAAGGCCCTTTCCTTCTACGGAATCGAGAACAACAAGGTAACGCTGTGGGGTGACGGAAGTCCGTTACGGGAGTTCCTCTGGAGCGAGGACATGGCAGATGCCAGTGTCTACGTACTGTTGAATGTAGACTTCAAAGATATTATAGGCATCGAGAAATATTCAAGTGTCTTCTATGGCGCCAGAATTGACGGAGCAGTAGACCGCAACAATTCTGAAGGACGCGGTGGAGCTATTCCCGCACTGGGAGAGATCCGCAACTGCCATATCAACGTCGGTACCGGCAAGGAACTGACCATAAAAGAACTGGCAGAACTTGTAAAGAAGACTGTTCACTTCGAGGGCGACATCATCTGGGATACAGGAAAGCCAAACGGTACTCCACGGAAACTTATCAATGTAGACAAGTTGCACCGTCTTGGATGGACACACAAAGTGGAGATCGAAACTGGTATAGAGAAACTCTATGCATGGTATCAGAAAAGCTTGAAATAAGAAAGAGGCCAGGCTGGTGGAGTTCCGTTTTATAGTCAGTTCCATCAGTCAGGCCAGCTGATTCGGGATTGCTTTTCTCCCATAACAACATAAAAAGCCCTGACAATTCGTTTATTTTAACCTTTAACAACATGAAGAAACAAGTATTACTGACCGCAGCCGTATTGACCGCAACAAGCATGACTGCACAGAAGCTGAAGTATCCGAAAGCTCCGAAAGACGGGACCATAGACACTTACTTCGGTGTCCAGGTGGCCGACCCGTACCGTCCCTTAGAGAATGACAGTTCCAAGACAACCGCCGAATGGGTGGCTGCAGAGAACAAGGTGACACAGGACTATCTTGCCCGCATTCCATTCCGTGGGAAACTTCTGAAACGCATGAAAGAACTGGCAAACTACGAAAAAGTATCTTCCCCTACTTTCATCAAGGCTATTGGCAAATGGCTTTTCTATAAGAACAACGGCCTGCAGAACCAGAGTGTACTTTATATAATGGACCGTCTCGGCGACGAAAAGAACGCACGCATATTTCTCAATCCCAATCAGCTGTCAACCGATGGTACCGTAGCACTGAAGGGCATTTACTTTTCTCATATCGGGAAATATGCGGCTTATGCCATCTCCCGAAGCGGAAGCGACTGGCAGGAATTCTACGTAATGGATGCCAAGACCGGCAAGCTGCTCGACGACCACATCAACTGGGCAAAATTTTCTAGTGCAGCATGGCAGGGTGAAGGGTTCTACTACAGCGCATACGATGCACCGCAGAAAGGACACGAGTTCAGTAATGTAAACTCCGTCCAGAAGATTTACTATCACAGAATCGGCACGCCACAGTCAGAGGATGTTCTCTTCTATCAGAATCCCGCCAACCCAATGCGTTTCTATTCTGTCTACGTGAACGAGGATGAGACGATGATGTTCCTTTATGAGAGTGGTGCAGGTTCCGGCAATTGTGTCTATGTACGCGACTTGCGACAACCAGACAGCCAGTTTATCCAGATGACATCGAACCTCGACCTACAATATAGTCTGATTGAGACCATCGGGGACAAGATGTATTTCCTCACGAATGACGGTGCACCGAAGAACCGCCTGATGGTGGCTGACCTCAGACATCCTGGATTCAGCGATTGGAAAGCCCTCATTCCGGAGTCCAAGGATATGCTTGAAGGAGTTACCTTTGCTGACGGAAAGATGATACTCAATTACATGAAAGATGCGTCCAATCATGCCTACGTCTATTCCATGGACGGGAAACAGCTTTCCGAAATCAAGCTGCCGACAGTAGGCAGTGCCGCTTTCTACGGCGACAAAGACCGAAAAGAGATCTTCTACTCATTCTCCTCATTCACTGTTCCGACAAGCAATTACCAGTACGATTTTTCCACAGGCACCAGCAAGGTTTACTCTGCACCAAAGGTCAAATTCAGGGAGTCCGATTATGTCAGCGAGCAGGTCTTCTACCCCAGTAAAGACGGAACCAGAATACCACTCTTCATTACCTACAAGAAAGGATTGAAGCGAAACGGAAAGAACCCAGTATACCTCTATGCCTACGGTGGCTTCAACATCGCCATGCCTCCTTACTTCTCTTCCAACCGTATTCCATTCCTCGAGAACGGTGGCATCTATGCACAGGCCTGCCTGCGTGGCGGAAGCGAATATGGAGAAGAATGGCACATTGCCGGCACAAAGATGCAGAAGCAGAACGTCTTTGACGACTTCATCGCCGCTGGAGAATGGCTCATCCGGAACAAATACACGAGCAAGGACTATCTCGCCATTGTCGGCGGCTCTAACGGCGGACTGCTCATAGGTGCCTGCATGACCCAGCGTCCTGACCTCTTCAAGGTTTGTATTCCGGAGGTCGGTGTCATGGATATGCTGCGCTATCATAAGTTCACCATCGGCTGGAACTGGGCACCGGACTATGGTACAAGTGCCGACTCAAAAGAGATGTTCGAGTATCTCCGTGCCTATTCCCCACTCCACAACCTTCGCCCAGGTACTCATTATCCGGCCACAATGATTACGACAGCTGACCATGACGACCGTGTCGTACCAGCCCACTCGTTCAAGTTTGCCGCCACCCTGCAGGCTGACAATGCTGCTGATACACCTATCATCATCCGCATTGACACCAAAGCCGGTCACGGAAGCGGGAAGCCGCTGTCGAAACAGCTGGAAGAACACGCCGATATCTATGGTTTCATTCTGTACAACATGGGCTTGAAATACTAAAGAAGCCAGTAGGATAGTCCAGGAGTCAATGGAGCTTTCTCAACGGGCCCTTCACAGCATTCTGCTATGAAGCAGAGGGTGCTCCATTGTGTCTCCTATTGCTCCATGACATTAAAACTTATAATTGTCATAAGAATGCAGATACTGTTAGCATCAGCAAAGATAATGGTCAGTACCACAGAAGTACCGACTCCCACCACCCACCTGCCTCGTTTCCACAAGGAAGCGGGGCAGCTGGCATTAGAGATGGGCGGTCTCTCCGTGGAAGTGCTTGCTGGAGAACTTCACTGCAGCAAGAAGATTGCACTGGAGAACAAACTGCGTTATCAAGACTTCTTCTGCGAGGAAAGACTGCTGCCGGCCCTCCTCGCTTATTATGGGCAGGCTTATAAATGTCTGAAAGCACAGGATTACAGTCTGGATGACTTTCGCTTTGCCGACCGGCATCTCTGGATAACAAGTTTTCTATACGGGCTGCTCAGGCCTTTAGACCTCATCCACCCTTATCGTCTGGAGGGGAAATCCCGTCTCCGGTCAGCTGGAGGGAAAAATATGTTCTCCTATTGGAGACCCCGTCTTACGGATATGCTCATCGAATCCGTGAAGGCTGATGACGGCATACTTGTACATCTGGCAACTGAAGAGTTCCAGCATTTATTCGACTGGAAACGGCTGCAGAAGGAGATACATATTATTCAGCCACACTTCATGGTCGACCAGGGAAGCCGGCTAAAGGCTGTCAGCGTATACGCCAAGAGCTGTCGTGGTGCCATGACAAGTTACATCCTCCGCAACCGGATTACATCGCCTGACAGCCTGTCAGACTTTACATACGAAGGCTTCATCCATCAGCACAACTATGGAAACGAAACACATCCGCACTTTATCCTGAATGCCCGGGAATGCGGTCGCTCATAAAAGCGTACCCGACAGCATACGGCATAGCTTGTCATAGGACCACAACATTAATGCAAAACAATGTAAATTATGTCAATAGAAGAATATCGCCAGCAAATCCTTACATCCTTGCTTTCCAGAACAAACGCCAAGGGAGAACTGTCTTTTGACGAATCATCTGCCAAGGAACTCCTTAATCAGTTATCAGACGAAGAACTCGAAGATGGTATCCTTTTCAACACACCTGAAGATGTAGCTGACGTGCTGGCTGAAACAGGAAGACTATAGGATTACAGGCTCGTGTACTGCTATGTAGATAAGGTTCTTCCGTTAAATACATAGAGCAGGAAATGAAATAGAGGTTTATAACATCCGACAAATGCCGGCAGCATCTATCTGTAGTGATCGGACCCGAATAAATATCAGTGCTTGCCTGGTAAACATTTCCCATGTAAGTCAGTAATCACTATCTTACAATATGAACAGTAACAGGGACGAACCAGGCTTCCCTGCAGATGTGTTGAGGCCTGCCACGCATTGTGTTGACGGTAAACACCGGTCGTGTTGATGCCCCACTCCATGCAATATATTGCCGGAACGGAATCAGCTTGTAGATGGAGAAGGGTTGTACTCCACTCCCTCTTCTTCACCTTTCTGCAGTCTGTTCTACCAGACTTAGCATCAGGAAACAGTCAGTATCAGTAATATCATACGTGCTCAGTATGTCTGCATCACTGCGGAACTCCTCTAAGAGACGGGCACGTCCGTTCCCGCTCTTTGACATCCATTCGCGGAACAGTCCGGCAGCATGCTGTATGTTCCCGAGTGCCCACTGGCAGTAACCAGCATTAAGATAATCCTCGTGGACCGGCGTGGCCGCAAGAAGCCTGTCATAAAGTTGTGATGCCTTGTCAAGACTCCTGTCCGACAACATCGCCCAGGCCAGTACACGTTTTACATTCATGTCTTCGGGATATTGATAGTCAAGACGGAACAATTCTTCACGCACTTCACCCGCCCTTCCCAGCTTCAAGAGTGCTACGCAGTGGTTCACCGTATAACCTTTATGTTCCGGATTCAACTCCAACAACCTTGCATAGACTTCTTCTGCAGTACTGTAATCTTCACTGTCGAGTGCGGCCCGTGCCTTTCCCCTCAATGCCCACTGGTTGTCGGGCTCACTCTTCAAGGCTTCATCAAAGAAATGATAAGCCGTCTCGGACCTGCCTGCCTCAATATTCGTATAGCCCAGCAGAATCGAATAACGTGGATCACTGCTCTGGAAAGTCGCAAGCAGTTCGGTAAGTCTGGTAAACTGGTGATGTTTATACAGGTGTAAAGCCAGTCGCAGTTTTACGTCGTCGAGTCCCGTTCCCATGAAGATCCGGTAGGTGAAAAAGAATGTATCAGCTACAAAATCGCCTTTTCCATTGTCCTCAAACGGATTGATGAAATCGCCTGATGAGCGATAAAGCCGGAAGAAACGATAGAGATCCTGTAGATAAGTGCGGCGGATGCTGACAGCGTCTTGTGGGGCTTCCGTTGCAGCCAGAGGCCCCAGGACATCCTCAGACTCCATTACTTCTTTCATGTTCTCTGGCAACTGATTGATAATATGTTCTAAAGCAAGTGCAAATGAATACTTGTCAGACTCGCAGAAATTCCCTTTGTCCATGAGAATACACAGAAAGTTTGAGTCGCCGAAATTCCGCATCACAGGACGTAGAGCCGGATGCTCCAGATAAAAGGGCGTAAACCAGTTCACCACCTCGTTAAAGAACGGGAAGCGTTTCATCTGCCTGAAGCCACCGAAATAAATATCTGAACCCTGCTTCTGCATATCCATCATCTTACGTACCTTTTCTTCCATCTGCTCCATACGCCGGTCCTCCGCATCCTGATGAAGGATATTTTCGATAGCATCCTCTTCCTTCTCGATGATACCGAGTCGGCCGACAGCAAGATTGGAATTACGCATGATGTCAGGCATGATGTCACGCTGTATCTTGTCATTGTCCTTCTCGGCATCCTGACTGTAGAAGAATTGTATCTGCAATGTAAGCAGTTCACGTGTAATGGAAGAGTCTGAACAAAGTTCACGTACAACAGCGTCTTGTTCAGCAAAAATGTCCATTCCCTCAAACACAGACAGCACCCAGCCGACCAAGGCACGCTGGCGCACATATTCGTCTGAAGCACGGCGGTAGACAGAGACAAGGGTCTTGAATTTGTTGATGTCGAACTGATTCATTGCTCCAAGGCTGATGGCACTTGCAATGATTTGCTGATCACCGGAAACAACCGTAGGGGAAAGCAGCAGGTCGGTGTAAAAAACACTGTCTTCCTCCGTCCACTGACAGGAAGTCCACAGGGCGTTGAAAAGGCGGTTGACAAACTGCTGATGGCGATCGTATATCTCGGTTTGTCTTTGCTTCCTTGTGGATTCCGGCAGAAGCGAAAGCATGGCGACATCCGACACGAAAGTTTCCAGCACAGTACGTATGAAATCATGACTCATATTGAGATGGGCACTCACTCTGAAAGCATCAATGTATGCACCGATGTTCTTGCATCTCCAGCTGATTTCAAGATTAGCAGCAACCCTGTAAAGCCTCTGCAGCAACGTAGAATAGAGTGCCTCTCGCTGGCTGTCGGCATAACCTCTTCCCATATAATCCACCATCAGCCGGTAATCATTCCGGATGGAATCAAACTCCCCATGACCAATGAGTGACGGATGCTTTGCATAAAGGTGTTCTAACACTTCAATGGCCTTCCCCAGCCATTTGTCCATCAGGAAGTTAATTGTCTTGCCAAGAATTTCCTCTACGTTCACCGTTGTTCGCTTTTATTGATATTCGTTTCCCTTCTCCTTTCTTTTCCACTCGCCAGGAAGTTACGAGCCATGAGCAGGTCTGCCTTCCGGGGTGGTCCTGTCTTTGTGTACTTGATGTCGGGCAGCGCACGCACCGTAGCGTCGTCAGCCTTCATGTACTTCTTTATCAGTCCGGCATAATACTTCACACCGTTCTTGTTGATCAGGTCCACCGCCTTGTCGTATGCTTCAGCAAATGCCGCTTCTTCTGTCTGACGACGCACCTTGTCCATCACGGCAATTACACCAAGGTGTACACCGGCATCAGCCGAACTGAAGATGACGTTGTTGTCAGCTTGCAAGGCTTTCGTAGCCTGTGGTTCAGCAAGCCAATAGGCGTCTATTTCATGATTCTGCAGCATATTCAGCCGTACCATGACATCATTGATCTGAACTCGGAAGACCTGGAATCTGGGCTTTCCCTTCTTCACGACAAGGTCGCTCAGCAGGTCGGTTGCAGAATATCGGGTCATTGCGATGATCTTGTCACTGAGGTCGGACAGTTTTCTTATCTTTTCCCCACGGTCGGCGACAAGTTGCCAGCTAAGGTTCGTATCTGTCAGATAGTGCATCAGTACCTTGCGCTTGTGTTTCAGCCGTTCCGCACGTACGAGATCGGTGAAAACCGCCTGCACGATTCCGCCAGCCATTGCGGTGTCGCAGTCCATCTGCGCATTGAACCTGCAGAGTCTGATATCTACTTTGGCCGTATCGTACAGCAGACTGTCCTTCAGCAGATATGCGGGAAGACAGTCCATTGTCGGCATCACAGCTATCTTGTAGGCTTTCTGATAAGCCTCCTGCTCTGCCTGTTTCCGTGACTGCTGCTCTGCCTGTATTTCCTTGCTGCTTTTGCCGCAGCTGACAAACACAAGCACCGCCAGTATGAGTAAGTAATCGATTTGCTTCATACAGTTGCAAATTTAAGAATAAATTTTGTAACTAAGAAAAAACTTATTACTTTTGTCCCACTTATGGCAAAGGACAAGATAGCTTATGTCTGCGGTAACTGCGGGCAGGAAAGTGCAAAATGGATTGGCAAATGTCCCAACTGCGGACAATGGAATACGTTCAAGGAAATCCGCATCGCTGCCGATACGGGCTCACAGGCAGCCCGCCATGCAGCCACGACACTGCGTAATGCAGCTTCGGGCGAAGCGGTTTCAGCTTTGGCGAACAAGCCGCAGCGGCTGCGTGATGTATCTTCACACGACGAACCACGGATAGATATGCACGATGGAGAGCTGAACAGGGTGCTGGGAGGCGGACTGGTACCGAGCAGCATCGTACTCTTGGGTGGTGAGCCTGGTATTGGGAAAAGTACGCTGACTCTCCAGACAATTCTCCACATGACGCAGCATGTACTCTACGTCAGCGGTGAGGAAAGCCCTCATCAGATTAAGATGCGCGCCGTGCGCATCACAAAAGATATTGCCGAAAACGTCATCATCCTGTCGGAGACATCTTTGGAAAGAATCTTCGAACACATCCGTGACGTTCAGCCAGAGCTTGTCGTCATAGACTCTATCCAGACCATTTCAACGGAGGACGTGGACAGCAGCCCAGGCAGCATCACACAGGTACGTGAATGCGCATCGGCGCTGTTACGCTTTGCCAAGACGAGTGGCGTCCCCGTGATACTCATCGGCCACATCAACAAAGAAGGCAGCATCGCCGGTCCGAAGATTCTGGAACATATCGTTGATACCGTCATTCAATTTGAGGGAGATCAACATTATATGTACCGTATACTCCGCAGCATAAAAAACCGCTTCGGCTCTACTTCGGAATTAGGCATCTACGAAATGGAGCAGCAGGGACTGCGACAGGTAAGCAATCCATCGGAGCTTCTGCTCACAGAAGACCATGACGGACTGTCGGGTGTAGCCATTTCAAGTACTATTGAAGGTGTACGTCCTTTTCTTGTTGAGACACAGGCACTTGTTTCCTCTGCAGCTTATGGGACTCCACAACGTTCTGCAACAGGATTCGACCAACGCAGACTGAACATGCTGCTTGCCGTACTGGAGAAGCGGGTGGGCTTCAAACTCATGCAGAAGGATGTGTTTCTGAACATTGCCGGCGGTCTCCGTATAACAGACATGGCCATGGACTTAAGTGTCATTGCCGCCGTACTTTCATCGAATGTCGATACACCGATAGAACAGGGATGGTGTATGTGCGGAGAGGTCGGTCTCAGCGGCGAAGTGCGACCGGTCAGCCGGATTGAACAGCGCATTGCTGAAGCCGAGAAACTCGGTTTCAGTCATATCATCCTCCCCAAGTACAACTTATCGGGACTTGCAGGCAAATACAGCATACAGCTTCACCCTGTACGCAAGGTGGAAGAAGCACTCCGCAATCTCTTCGGATAACTTCTGTACAACAGAAAACAACGGAAGCAAGTCTGGCTCCATCTTCCCGCTGTACGGCTCATTCGTCGATGTAGTCGCGGATGATATTGGCCCATACTTCATAGCCCTTAACGGTAAGATGAAGCCCGTCACGACAGTACTCTGTCCGCATGGTTCTTGGATGCGTACCCAAGAGAGGTGTATAGAGATCGATGAAGCGGAGGGCATGACGGTCGCAATAGTCTTTCAGCCTTCTGTTAAGCAATATTATCATATCCTCCTTCCCCCTCAGTAGCTTCCATGCTCCGACACTTTCATTCAGCGGCAAAAGACTTTGGACATAGAGCCGGGTATCTGGATTACGTCTGCGTATCGTCTCAATAATGCGGACAATCCCCTGAAAGGTACGATCAACCGTCCATCCATGACTCAGGTCGTTGATGCCACACTCAAAGAATATCTTGTCAGGCTTGTAAGGCAGCACCTGATCGAGCCGGCTGTAAATACCGTGACTGTCATCGCCGATGATTCCTCGGTTAATAATCTTTGACGCATTTGGGAAAAATCTGTTCCAGTCCCCTCCATACTCTGAATGGCTGTCGCCCAGCATGATGATTGCACCTTCGGGCAAAGCCCCTTCACGGCGGAATTGATTCACCTTCATATTATAATGCTTCGAACCGTGATACGCAACATGCTGTGCCTGTCCTGAAAGGCAGGCAAAGAGGAAAGAAAGGAACAGAAAGAGAATCCTGATCATGTCAGTTTTTATCTTATCATTATTGTCAGATTACAAAAGTAAGAAAAAAGAGGCAGACGAGGAAAGAAAAGTCCGGTTATTATCCATAAAGAAATGATAACCGGACTCTTCAACAAGAGGATCTTCTTAACTTTTCTGCAGGGTCTGTCAGTTCATGCGGCGCATCACCTTACGAAGGTAAGCCTGCGTCTTCGAGACGCTGTAACGAATACCACCGCTCCATAGGCGTATAGCCCTTTCGATACTGTTCAGCGGATTGTGAAAACTTTGGATGATGACGAACATCTCCTTTGACTTTGCTGCGCTGAAGCGGTCGGAAAGAGAATAACGCTTCTTGCTGCCGGAACTTCTGAGGATATTGTTGCACTCTTTCACCAAAACAGGCGAAATCTGCAGAACGCCCACATACGGACCATTAACAGCCGCTGCATTGCCTTTACTTTCAATCTGGATAATCGCATTCATTACCGGTTCCCAGTCGAATCCGTCACCCCTTGCAGATGCTTCACTGTGTGAAGCAAAAATCATTAAGAAACAAATACTTGCTACTTTTAAAATTCTCATCATTAAAACATTTCCGAAACCTTGGAAAGTAGCTCAAACGAGCTGCTTTCTACGGCGTGTTCCTATGTGAGAATGAGTTACCACCACGCCTCAGTTTCATATTAACGGTTGCAAAGGTACAAAAAATATTCTTGATAACCAACACTTTAAATTAAATTAATAAAGTTCGGGATGAATATCAATCTGTGAAAAGAGAGGTGTCAGGGGCGTATTCAATCCGTCAGTAAAAGCCTTCCTTCTGTCCAAGAAACGCCTGATTTGGGGCTTTGAAAAAGAATGCTTACCTTTGCAATGCTCATCAAACCCAGGGACTGTGCAGTACGGTATAGACGGCCTCTGTCTGTCCGTCCTTGCCCTGGCTATCCAAGGAGGCATCATAAAAACAGGCAAAAAACGAAATGGTAAAACGGAAACACAGGAGGAGGAGACTGAAAAGCAAGAACAGGTTGTGGTGGCTGGGGGCCGCCTTTACCACAATGGCAGTAATACTTATCATCGATTTAAAACCGTGGAAAAGGCATCATGCGACAGTCAGTGATCAATGGCCGTACCATGACTTGACAAAAGGTGATTACGCCAAGGACTTCGATGGACTTGATATTTCCCGTCACCAGGGGAAAATACACTGGGACGAGCTTATAGCCGAGAATCCTCAGCTACAATTCGTCTATATCAAAGCTACTGAAGGAAGTTCCATTGTCGACCCTCTCTACAAGCGTAATTTCAGATCGGCAAAAGAACGGGGGCTGCTGGTCGGTTCCTATCATTTTCTCACCAGCCGGACATCCATGCACAAACAGGTAGAAAATTTCCTGGGAAATATCGATGTAAGCCAGCAGGACCTGCTTCTCCTTGTTGATGTAGAGAAAGACGGCACATGCGACTGGAGCCGTGACATCATCCAGAAGAACCTTTCCGAGTTTATCCGATTGGTAAAGAAACATACGGGGCAAGCCCCAATGATTTACACCAATGAGGCTTACTACCATATGAATCTCTATCCGGAGTTCAACCGCTACCGACTGTTCATCGCTAACTATAACCTACCTCCGGAACTCCCTGGTGCAAAGTATGATATATGGCAGTCAAGCAAGCACGGAAGAGTACATGGCATCTGGAACTACGTAGATGTAGACCGGCTACGTGATGGCGTATCTGTCAATGACTTCAGAATGCCTTGAAGAATCTTCCGCTGCCGACTGCATGTACCGGATGTCAGGCCAGACCTTCTATCTGTCCACGGACAATGTCGATCTTTTCTGCCTGTGGGATTTTAGGCAGACCAGGCATACGCATGATGTCGCCGGCAATAGCCACGATCATCTCTGCACCGCCATTAATGACAAAATCCCGGATAGTAATATCGAAATCCTTAGCTGCACCCACCTGCTTGGGGTCCTCGCTGAATGAGAACTGCGTCTTGGCAATGCAGACCGGGAAGCGGTCCATCCCCCATGCGTGGATACGGGCAAGTTTCTTTTCCGCCGATTTCTTGAGGATAACAGAGCGTGCCCCATAAATGTTTCGGGCAATCTTATTTACCTTTTCCTCTATGGTATCATCATCAGCATACGCCATACGGATTCTTTTTGCGCCCTGCCTGTCAATAGTCTCTACAATGAGACGGGCCAGATCTTCCGCACCTTCTCCGCCCTTCGCAAACACATTGTTCTCGGCGAAGCCTACCCCTAACATCTTGCAGTGCTCGGAAAGAAGTGCGATTTCCTCCTCGGTGTCATCTCCGTATTTATTCAGCGTCACAACTACAGGCTGTCCGAAACGCTGCATATTCCTGACATGGCGGTCGAGATTGGCAAAGCCTTCGACAAGAGCCTGACGCTCCTGTTCGTGAGGCTCGCCCCCGACGAGTCCCCCATGCATCTTCAATCCACGCAAAGTCGTAACAAGAACCGTAACACGAGGATGTATTTCGCCCTTCCGGCATTTGATGTCCAGGAATTTCTCTGCTCCAAGGTCAGCACCGAATCCTGCTTCAGTCACGGCGTAATCACTCAATGACATGGCAATCTTTGTCGCAACCAGACTGTTACATCCATGGGCTATATTCGCAAACGGACCGCCGTGGACAAGTGCCGGTGTTCCCTCGAGTGTCTGTACAAGATTTGGTTTAATGGCATCCATCAGCAAGACCGTTATCGCTCCGGCTACACCAAGATCGCGCACGGTGAATGGCTTGTCGTCGAAAGATATACCGAGAACCATGTTCTCAATACGCCGACGGAGATCAGCCTCACTGTCAGCAAGACACAGTGCGGCCATGATTTCGCTGGCAGGAGTAATATCAAAGCCCGACTGTGCCGGCAGGCCGTCGGTTGTGTTTCCAAGACCAGTGACGATATTACGCAGGCTGCGGTCGTTGACATCCAAGACACGTTTCCACAGAACCTGTTTCAATGTAAATCCCTCGCTGCGATGCTGGTAGATATAGTTGTCCAGCAAAGCTGCTATCATGTTGTGCGCACTCGTGATGGCATGGAAGTCACCGGTGAAGTGGAGATTGATCTTCTCCATCGGGACCACCTGGGCATAACCGCCACCGGCAGCCCCACCCTTCATGCCGAAACACGGTCCGAGACTCGGCTCGCGCAGGGCGAGTACAGAGCGTTTTCCAATGCGGTTGAGTGCCATGGAGAGTCCGATGCTGACGGTCGTCTTACCGATTCCGGCACGTGTAGGGGAAATAGAACTGACGAGAATGAGACGGTTGCTGGCAACACGATCCTCATCGATCAGTGAAAGAGGAACTTTTGCCATGTACTTTCCATAATGTTCCAGGACATCAGCAGGAATACCTACCGTAGCAGCAACGTCCTCGATTCGCTTCATAGCACACGAACGAGCAATTTCAATGTCTGATTTCATAGTTATATTTTTTGTATTAAGTTGTGTGGGCAAAGATAGGAAAAAAAAATGAATATCTCTATTTATCAGAGAAAAGTTTTCAATCTGCACAGGGAGTTTCTCCTGCCGGAAGCCGGCACAAAGGACCGCGCTCTGTCACTCGAACGAATTAAGCAAGTTGAACCCGTCAATCAGGTTTAAAAGTAAGACAAAAGGTAATCGGCCAGGAACATTAAACTACAAATATCCAATATTCCCGAGTGCATGGGAAAGACATTCCCGAATACTTGGGAAGGCTGTTCCCAACATCCGGGAACATAGTTCCCAACCGGTTGGGAATTACTAATCAAGAAGACACTTTAATACAAAAAAGGGATTGCTCACATCGGAACAATCCCTTCTCATATTTCAAACGACCACACAGGGTGGAGGTTAAAGCTTTACTTCAGCTTAGCATAACCGTACTTTGCACAGGCACCGAGTTCCTCCTCAATACGAATGAGCTGGTTGTACTTGGCCATACGGTCTGTACGAGACATAGAACCCGTCTTGATCTGGCCGGAGTTTGTAGCAACTGCGATGTCAGCAATAGTTGTATCCTCTGTTTCGCCTGAACGGTGAGAGGTTACAGTTGTATAGCCGTGACGGTGTGCCATTTCGATCGCTTCAAGAGTCTCCGTGAGTGAACCAATCTGGTTGACCTTGATCAGGATAGAATTGGCTGCGCCCATCTTGATTCCCTTTTCGAGGAACTTGACGTTGGTAACGAACAGGTCATCACCGACGAGCTGGCAGCGGTCGCCGATGGCAGAAGTCAGCTTGACCCAGTTCTCCCAGTCGTTCTCATCGAGACCATCCTCAATAGAGTCGATAGGATACTTGGTGATGAGATGCTCGAGGTAAGCAATCTGCTCATCAGCTGTGAGCTTCTTTCCGTTAGGATCCTTCGGCATACCGTTCTTGAGCTGACGGTAGTCGTAGAACCATTTTCCACCTTCACATACAGCAAACTCAGAAGCAGCGCAGTCCATTGCAATCTTCACATCCTTGCCCGGTTCGTAACCGGCATCCTTAATAGCCTGAATGATTGAGTCGAGAGCATCCTCAATACCATCGAACTTAGGAGCGAAACCACCTTCGTCGCCTACAGCCGTAGAGAGGCCGCGCTTCTTCAGGAGCTTTGCAAGAGCGTGGAACACCTCGGCACCCATACGGATACCTTCTTTCTCGGAAGGAGCACCTACCGGGCGGATCATGAACTCCTGGAAAGCGATAGGAGCATCAGAGTGTGCACCACCGTTGATGATATTCATCATCGGGACAGGCAACACGTAGGTGTTGGCACCACCGATGTAACGGTACAGAGGAATATTCAGAGCCTTGGCAGCAGTATGGGCTACAGCCAAAGAGACACCGAGGATAGCGTTAGCACCAAGCTTGCTCTTCGTAGGAGTGCCATCGAGTTCAAGCATCTTATAGTCGATTGCACGCTGATTCAGCACGCAGTCACCCTTCAATGCAGGAGCAATGAGGTTGTTGACATTCTCAACAGCCTTGAGGACACCCTTGCCCAAGAAACGCTTCTTGTCACCATCACGAAGCTCAAGAGCCTCGTTCTCACCGGTAGATGCACCGGATGGAACACTTGCACGACCCATTACACCGTTTTCGAGAGTCACCTCTACTTCAACTGTAGGATTGCCACGTGAGTCAAGAATCTCGCGAGCATGTACTTTTTCAATCTTCATAACTTATATGTTTATTAAAAATCAGTTGTGTCTGTATTATTTCTTCTTCCTTATGCCTTGCAAAGTTAATAAAAAAACTTGTAACCGCATTCTGTCAGGACCTTATATTTGTGTTTTTTGCAAAATTAACGTTTAGCCGATGAGAATGACCGTCACGCCACGTGCCGCCTGTGCTCCCATGACGAGAGCCTGTTCAATATCAGCGGTCTTGCTCGGTCCGGAAATAAAACAGCCATAGCCGTATTCCGTCATCTGAATGCGTGCGTATGCCTCGTGCATATTGCTGACGACCTGGTCGCAATGGACGAGAATGACAAGCTGCTCTGAAATAAAACAGACAGCTCTTTCTTTCATTGTCTGTGGGACCCATATACATCCGTTCTCGGCTACAGCGACTTGTCCTTCAACAACCCCGACCTCGGTACCGTTGAGTTCCTGTGCCTCAGATACAGTATCAGGATTGCGGTTGGCCTTTATTCCCTTGACATTCGAAGCAAGCACTTTACATTCGGGATAAGCCTGCCGGATAATCTCATTAAGGTCGTCACCGGAGCTGGCTTCAATAACCCTGCACCCTACGCTGCAGCTCGTTTCAACAAATTTTCTGACAGTATCGGGATAAGTGAGACCCTTGCCAGACATTTCGGGCATATCAAACCGCCGGGTGGTATTCAGGCGCAATATACGGAATAGTTCATCTTTTTTCATTGATGGGTGATAGATTTTTGACTGTTGGACGAATGATGGGGAGACGATGGGCAGAACACAATTACTTCCCGTTCTTTAATTCCTCCATCGCCTGTTTGAAGATGGCATGGAATGGTTTGCTGGCAAAGTGCGGCAAGGTGTGCCCGATACTCCACGGATTCAGTTTTATATCTGCCCACACCGCAGGAATATGGTTAGCCACAGATGAATTACGAAGGAGTGCGTCATAGACATGATAGTTCTCATAGACGGCTTTCATTCCCTCCGCCATCACCTTCTTTTCTTTGTTCTCTGTCCCATAATTTTCCAGTCTCTGGCGCCATCGATAAATCTGACTGCCAGGTGCCACCTTAGCCGGACATACACAATCGCAGCTCAGGCAGAGAGAGCATGCCGATACGTTTCCACTGTGTGCTCTGGGATCTTTCAGCATACCAAGGTTGACACCGATAGGACCGGGAATAAAGTAACTGTAGGAATAACCTCCCGATCGACGATAGACAGGACAGGTATTCATACAGGCGCCACAGCGGATACACTTCAGGGTTTCCCAGTGTTCGGCATCGGCAATCATGTCACTCCGCCCATTGTCAACAAGGATGACATGCATCTCTGCTCCCGGACGGGGCTTCCGGAAATGAGAGGTGAATGACGTGGCTGGCTGCCCTGTCCCGCTACGGCTCAGCAAACGGTGGAATACTGCCAATGAGGCATAGTCAGGGACGACCTTTTCCAATCCCATGGCTACAATGTGCAATTTCGGAACAGAAGTAGACATATCCGCATTCCCCTCATTGGTGCAGACAACACAATCGCCTGTAGCCGCCACACCGAAATTACAGCCCGTCATCCCTGCGTCAGCATCCATAAAGTCTTTACGGAGACTCTGGCGGGCACAATAGGTAAGATAGGTAGGGTCATGATTGCCAATATCCTTGGATATGCCTTTTGCCTCAAACATCTCCCCTACTTCGTCGCGTGTCAGGTGAATTGCCGGCATGACGATGTGGGCAGGCTTCAGATGCATCAGCTGGAGAATGCGCTCACCGAGGTCAGACTCAACGACATCAATACCTCTTTTCATCAAATAGGAATTCAATCCGCACTCCTCCGTCAGCATGGATTTCGACTTCACCAGCTTCCTCGCCTTATGAGTTTCAAGGATACCGTATGCTATTTCGTTGAACTCCTGTGCATCCTTGGCAAAGTGGACAATAACGCCGTTCTTCTCCAAGTTCGTCACAAACTGTTCCAGATAATCGGCAAGATGGGTAATCGTGTGTGCCTTGATCCGGCTGGCCTGATCGCGCAGTTCTTCCCATTCGGGAAGCAGAGCCGCTGCTGCGTCACGCTTCTGACGACACGACCAGAAAGTCTGATCATGCCGGGAAATTTTCCCTTCGGGATTCTTCAGGAACTCCTTTGCTCTTTTTGAATGATATGTTGACATGCTGATAATTTGCGCTTCAACCTTATTATATATGTCTCATACCCCTGCAGCCAGTATCTCGGCCACGTGCATGAACTTCACTGAATATTTCTGTTTGGCCGATATGCCTTGCATGTGCATCAGACACGAACAGTCGGCTCCGGTGATGATTTCAGCACCGGTCGCCATGTGTGCTTTTACCTTGTCATTCCCCATCCTGCTGCTGACGTAAGGCTCCTCAACTGAGAACATTCCTCCGAATCCACAGCATTCGTCTTTCCGTTCAGGCTCTTTTACGGTAATGCCTTCTTTCAGTTCAAGCAGATCTATAATCTTGTTGAAAGGTTTCACCTGTAATTCGGACGGAGAGCTCAATCCCAGCTCACGTACGCCATGGCAGGAATTATGCACCGATACAATGTGGGGAAAACTGCCTGGAAGCTCCGTTATCTTCAGCACATCATGCAGGAACTCCACAAGTTCCATTGTCTTTTCAGGTGTCCGGCAGTCGTGGTCAAGTATCTGCGGATAGTTCATGCGTACGAAAGCGGCACACGAAACACTTGGAGTGACGACATAATCAAATTCTTTAAACTCATCCTCGAAACGTTCGGCCAGATGCCCTGATATACGCTGGAAGCCTCCGTTTGCCATCGGTTGTCCGCAGCAGGTCTGCCGTTCTGGATAGACCACATCTATCTTCAGCTTCCGCAAAAGCCTGTAAGTAGCTACGCCAACCTGCGGATAAAGTGCATCGACGTAACAGGGGATGAAGAGTCCGACTCTCATAAATCTGTATTCTCTTGTTCGTTTTGTATGCTACAAATTTAGAGAAAAAAACTCATACAGGAAAAGAAAGTCAGAAAAAACATTCTAAAAAAAACATAGATTCTGCATGGAATCAGTGCTGTCCGGTAAACATTTCCCATGTAAGTCGGCCGTCAGTGTCTTACTATACATCATGGCCACAGGCATAGACAGGCCTTTCCTGCAGATGTGCTGATGCCCGTCACTCATGGAGTTGTCGGCAGACACCGGTCGTGCTGATGCCCCGCTCCATGCAATCTGTCGCCGGAACGGGGGCAAATTGTGGCCGGAGAAAAGCTGTGCCGGCAGAACTTCTTTGGTCCAGGAGGCTTGTCTTTCCGGAAAAGAGTGTGGATTTGTCTGTTTAAAAGAGATTACGCATGGGAAATCATGCTGCTTATGTTTTATCGGACAGCATTGCCTATGGAATGTATTGTTACGTCCGTCGCTTCCATCTGCCATATATCTGTCTTGTTTTCTCATATTCGGTATACGGCAGAAGCTTCGGGCCGACCTGTCCTTACGGTTTACGATACATGACACTGCCGTTTGCCTGGTGGGTCGCAAGGACAAGCACCTCGGCAATCTGTACGTGTGCAGGGGCTGAGGCTGCATAAAAGACGACATCGGCAATGTCGGACCCTGTGAGGGGTTCAATACCTTGATAAACCTCACCGGCACGCGCATCATCACCATGGAAGCGGACATGGGAGAAATGAGTCTCTACCAGCCCCGGTTTAACGGTGGTCACACGTACTGCCGTATGGGCGAGGTCAATACGGAGCCCGTCACTTATTGTCTTCACAGCAGCTTTCGTTGCACAATAGACATTGCCGCCGGCATAGGCCGCATCGCCAGCTACAGAGCCGATATTGATAATATGTCCGCTGTTCCGCTTCACCATTCCTGGCACAACAAGACGTGTCATCGTCAGAAGTCCCTTGACATTGGTGTCGATCATCGTCTCCCAATCGTCGAAACTCCCTTCGTATTCAGGCTCCAGGCCAAGTGCCAGGCCTGCGTTGTTGACAAGGACATCAATCTGCTGCCAGTCGGGAGGTAGACTGTTGATGGCGGCTGTCGCCGCCTTGCGGTTCCGTACGTCGAACGCTACAGCCAACACCCGCACGTCTTCCGATTCAAGTTCTTTTTTCAATGTGGCAAGGTGCTGTACCCTGCGTCCTGTAATAATGACATCGTAGCCGCCTTTTGCAAACCTGCGAGCACAGGCTTCACCAATACCACTGGTGGCTCCGGTAATCAATGCTGTTTTCTTCATCTTATGACAAATTTAATCGTGTCCACTGACTTTGTTCTTATTCCCCCAATTGAAAACAGAGAAAACAACAGCCTTCCCTGTTATATACCTTAATATAATGAAAAGAAAAAAGGCTGTACCAAAATGACTGACGGTAACAATCCACAGAAACACATAGTCTGAGCGTTCCTGAAGGAAACCCGTTGACACACGGACAAGCCGTGCATCCTCACATCTTGATACAACCTGTCTTTAATATCAGGCAGTCGCCCTACCCCGATCCCGTCTCCGTCTACAATCAGTCTCCACGAATCTGTGCAGTCCGCTATACACTCAGAAAGAGCCTTATTCCGAAAAAGGACTGTATCGGAAACGGAAACATACAGAACGAAAGCTGCCGAGACCCGACACTGCCGATTCAGAATGGCAGATCGTCAGTGGAGTCTTCTGCGGGCTGTGCCGGAGGGAACGGAGCTGTCTGTGCCGTTGCAGAAGAAGGGGCAGCCTGCTGGCCTGGAGCAGCGGCAACGGGGGGTACTCCAGCCTGCACCGCCGCAGCATCTACCCGTTGGATATTCCATGCCCGGACGTTATTAAACCAACGGCCATTATACTCATGTGCATCTATGTCGAAGCTGACATTGATTTCTTCGCCGGCCTTGATGGCAAACTGTTCAATCCTGTCAGCACCGAATATATTGAAAACCATTTTCTTTGGATACTGATCATGCGTTTCAATGACATACTCTTGTGACTTCCATGGTCCGCGAGCTGAAGTGCCTTCACGTGCTGGAAGGACTGCAATTACTTTTCCTTGTAAATCCATTTATCTACTTGTTTTGGTTATTTAATTACTATAAACTGTCTGCGAAATTACTAAAATAGTTCTAAAATCCGAAACTTTTATACCTATTTTTTGTTTTTCACATCCCTTTTTCGTATTTTTGTACGTTGAAGTGGCGAGACGATGGGGGAAGGCTTCTGTCGGCTTGACAAATATGAAGCAAAATGAAAATATTAACTAAAATAGATACTAATGAGATTTAACCTTTCAAGTACTGCCTTGAGCAGCCGTTTGTTGACTCTCTCTCGAGTAATCAATAGCAAGAATTCCCTTCCAATACTGGATTGCTTCTTGTTTGAAGTTCACGATGGACAGCTTACGATTACTGCATCAGACAGTGAGAATATCATGCGTGGGACATTAAATCTTGAGAATTGCGAAGGCGAGGGCGACTTTGCCGTGAACAATCACACAATTCTCGATGCCGTGAAAGAACTGCCCGAACAGCCTTTGGCACTGAATGTGAACATGGAAGAGATGAAAATCTATGTCACCTATCAGAATGGTTCGTACAATTTCCCCATCCTCGGTGCAGACGAATACCCCAAGGTACAGCCGATGTCTGAGACAGCCACTACTGTCACCATCGGAGCGGAAAAGCTCTCGGACAGTCTGACCCGTTCGCTCTTTGCAACAGCACAGGACGAGCTTCGTCCGGTGATGAATGGCATTTACTTTGACTTGAAGGAAGACGGTCTTGCCATCGTGGCCAGTGATGGTCACAAACTGGTCAGGAACAGGAATTTCTCTGTCAAGAGTGAGACCCCTGCGGCATTTGTACTGCCCAAGAAACCAGCGACATTGCTGAAGAACGTACTGTCCAAAGACGGCGGTGATGTCATTATCCGTTTCGACGACCGTTCAGCAGAAGTGTCTTTTGCAGAGGGCAACCTGGCCTGCCGGCTGATAGAAGGGAAATATCCGAACTACAACAGCGTGATTCCATTGGACAACCCTAATCAGGTTACCATCGACCGCAAGTCCTTGATCGGTGCTCTGCGCCGCGTGCTTCCGTTCGCAAGTGACTCTTCACAGCTGATCCGCTTTCACGTTTCATCAGGCTTGCTGGAACTTAATGCCGAAGACATCGACTTCTCAACAAGTGCCAAGGAAAGCATTGTCTGCGAGTATGGCGGCAATCCGATGAGCATAGGCTTCAAGGGATCAAGTATGCTTGACATCCTGAACAACCTTGAGAGTGACGACGTGGTCATCCAGCTGGCAGACCCCTCACGTGCAGGTGTGATTGTACCAGCTGTACAACCTGAGAATGAGGATGTTCTCATGCTGATTATGCCCATGCTGCTGAACGACTGACAAGCATAAGCTGAACAGATTTTACCGGGAGAATGGCTGTGTTTCTTCTACGATATGGCTATTCTCCCTTACAATTATTATATATTGTGGTACAGACCAACGATATGAAACTGAATTTGACAAAACCTCTGGTTGTCTTCGACCTGGAAACGACAGGGCTTGACCTTGTCAACGACCGGATTATCCAAATCTCCTTCATCAAGGTTCTTCCAGACGGAAAGGAAGAAAGAGAGAACATCTTTATCAATCCCGAAAAGCCGATTCCTACTGAAGTAACACAGTTGACAGGCATATCGGACAAGGATGTAGCAGATGCACCGACCTTCAGACAGAAAGCAAAGGAACTTGCAGACAGATTCGCCGGCTGTGATTTCGCCGGTTTCAATTCCAACCGTTTTGATGTACCGATGCTGGCAGAAGAATTCCTACGTGCAGGAGTAGACTTTGATTTTTCGAAGAGCCGGCTGATAGATGCGCAGAACATTTATCACAAGATGGAACGCCGCAACCTCGCTGCAGCATATAAGTTTTACTGTGGCAGAAAAATGGAAGAAGACTTCGAGGCGCATAAGGCCGACCAGGACACAGAGGCTACATGGCGTGTACTGCAGGGAGAACTCGATATGTATTCACCGGACCGACAGGAAGAGGCTGACCGTGTGCTGGCCAACGATATGGATGAGCTGGCCGAATTTTCACGTATGAACGATTTTGTTGACTTTGCCGGACGCATGGTATGGAAAGAGATGACCGACAAAGATGGAAATACGCTGCTTGATGCAGCCGGCAGGCCACGTCGCCACGAGGTGTTCAACTTCGGGAAATACAGAGGCTGGGACGTAGCAGAAGTATTGCACAGAGATCCAGGTTATTACAGTTGGATGCTGGCAGGCGACTTCACCTATAACACGAAACAGGTTCTGACACGTATCCGGTTGAGAGAGTTTAACAACAAATGAGGAAATGCTGAAAGGAAAGAATATAGTATTAGGCATAACAGGGTCGATCGCAGCATACAAGAGCTGTCTCATCATCCGTGAACTGATAAAAGATGGTGCAGAGGTACAAGTCGTCATTACGCCTGCCGGTAAAGAATTCATCACACCGGTCACACTGTCCGCACTGACACATAAACCTGTTGTCAGCGAATTCTTCTCACAAAAGGACGGAACATGGAACTCTCACGTAGACCTTGGCCTATGGGCAGATGCCATGCTTATTGCGCCCTGTACAGCCTCTACTCTGGGGAAGATGGCCGGCGGAGTGGCAGACAATATGCTCATTACAACTTACCTCTCTATGAAAGCTCCCGTGTTTGTTGCCCCGGCAATGGATTTGGATATGTACAGACATCCTTCGACACAGAAGAACATAGAAATCCTGAGAAGTCATGGCAATCATATCATTGAGCCGGCCAGCGGATTTCTTGCCAGCGGACTGGAAGGAAAAGGAAGAATGGAAGAACCCGGGAATATCGTGAAGGCTATGGAGGATTTTTTCTCAAGTCCAACTGAAATAAAAGCGGATATCAGTGAGCTGAAAGGAAAGCGTATCCTTGTCACCGCAGGCCCGACCTATGAGAAGATAGACCCCGTACGTTTCATAGGCAACTATTCTTCGGGCAAGATGGGCTTTGCTTTGGCAGAGGAATGCTGCCGGCGAGGAGCAGAAGTTACACTTGTCGCCGGCCCGGTAAACCTTTCCTGCTCTGGCAGAATCCGCCGTATTGACGTAGAGAGCTGTGGTGAGATGTTTGAAGTTGCGACACAGGTATTCCCCCAATGCGATGCCGCCATACTCTGTGCCGCCGTTGCCGACTTCTGCCCGGAAGAAATTGCTGTCCGGAAACTCAAAAGGAAAGACGATGGACTGCTGCTAAAATTAAAACCGACGCAGGACATTGCCGCCGAAATAGGCAGAATGAAGAGAGGACGACAGCGTATCGTGGCATTCGCATTGGAAACTGACGAGGAAGAGAGCAATGCCCGGAAGAAACTTGAAAAGAAGAATGCAGACTTCATCGTACTGAATTCCACAAGGATTCCGGGGACGACTTTCCAGTCGGACGATAACCAGATTACGATTATCAATAATGAAGGAGAGAAGCATTACACAAAGAAGCCCAAGACAGAAGTGGCTCGGGATATTATTGATGAGCTTGTGTCTATTCTCTAAGAATACGCTGCAAGGACAGGAGCTGAATGCAAAAGTAACTGTGAATCATAGTCAGATTCAAGGTACGGATGCATCGGTCTTCGACAACCTCCAGCAGACTTTGGAACAGTTTATCAACACAAGACAGTGGACGCACTTCAACTTTCAGCGGAATGAGCGTATAGGCTGTAATTTTAATATTACAGTAAGCAAGTATGACCCGGGAAGCAACCTGTTCACCTGCTCGGCCCTGATACAGGCCAACCGGCCTGTCTACAATGCAGCCTACACGTCCACACTCTATAACAATCAGGACGGTGACTTCAACTTCACCTTTGCCCAGTACGACCAGATAGAATTCAACGAAGAAAATATAGACAATCAGCTGACGGCCTTGATTGCATACTATGCCTATCTCATCATAGGGATGGACCTTGACTCTTTCTCACCGATGGGCGGAGAAGATGTTCTCCAACGCTGTATGAATCTGACGAACAATGCGCAGAACCTTAGTTTTACAGGATGGAAGGCCTTTGACAATTCACGCAACCGCTTCGCCATCATCAACGATTATCTTGATGGAGCTATGAGGCCTTTCCGCCAGCTGCAATACGATTACTATAGAACAGGACTGGATGAAATGGCCAATAATGCCGAACGAGGCCGGACGAATATTACCACTGCATTGGAAAACGGATTGGAAAAAGCACACGAGAACCGTCCGACAAGCCTGTTACCGCAAATATGGACGGACTACAAGAAAGATGAGCTGGCCAATATATATAAAGGTAAGGGTACGCAAAAAGAAAAAGAACAGGTTTATAACATCCTCTTCGGCATCAATGCCAGTCAGAACACGACATGGGAAAAAATCAAACAATAGGAATCATACAGCCAGACTCTATCACCTTTAGCATTGACAAAAAGTTAGTAAAGATATGCTGAAACATCTATATATAAAGAACTTCACATTGATTGACCAGCTGGATATCTCCTTTCATTCTGGATTCTCGGTTATCACGGGAGAGACGGGAGCGGGAAAGAGTATTATCCTTGGAGCAATCGGCCTGCTTCTGGGCAACAGGGCAGACAGTAGACAGATAAAGCAAGGAGAAAAAAAATGTACCATCGAAGCTCATTTCGACCTCTCCAATTACGGGTTTGAATCTTTCTTTGAGGCGCATGACATTGATTTTGAACCAGAAGATACGATTGTCCGCCGCGAAGTGACAGCTACAGGGAAGTCGAGGGCTTTCATCAACGACACGCCGGTTTCATTGCAGATGATGCGTACTCTGGGCGAACAGCTTATAGATATTCACTCACAGCATCAGAACCTGCTCCTGCAGAAAGACGATTTCCAGCTGAATGTTGTGGATATTATTGCCCAGGACCGTAAGGAACTGACGGCGTATCAATTATCGTATCAGCTTTATAAAGATGCCGAAAAACATCTTTCAGAAATAAAAGAACAGATTTCCAAGGCTAAGGAAAACGAGGATTTCATGCGCTTCCAGTTCGGCGAACTGTACAGTGCTGACTTGGTGGAGGGCAGGCAGGAGGAACTTGAAAAAGAGAGCAAAACACTTTCTCATTCAGAGGATATAAAGACAGCTTTCTATGAAGCTGACCATTTTTTGAACGACGATGATGAAGGCATTATCAGTAGGCTGACGGCAAGTCTTGAAAGCCTTGAGAAGGTAGAGAACGTTTACCCAAAGGCACATGAGCTGGTACAGCGTCTTTCCTCTGTACACATCGAATTGAAAGATATGGCAGATGAAATAGGAAGCGAAGCTGTAAACATCGACTTCGACCCGTCACGTCTGGACAATATCAACCGACAACTTGACCAATTAAACGCACTTGAACAGAAGTTCCATGTGTCCACAGAGAAAGAGCTGATTGAAATCAGGAATGATATGGAAAGACAGCTGAAGAATATAGACAACTGTGATGAGGAACTTGATGCACTTGAGCAGGAAGTGAAGTCAAAGCTGGCTGGATGTGAGAAGCTGGCTGGAGAATTGACAGCCCGTAGACGGAAAGCAATCAAGACTGTAGAAGAACAGATGAGCAGACGGCTCATTCCACTTGGCATTCCCAACGTCAGGTTCAAAGTAGACTTATCAGATAAGCCTTTGTCAATGGATGGCGCGGACAAGGTCCAGTTTCTTTTCTCTGCCAACAAAAGTACGGACATGGAACCGGTTGCACAGGTGGCTTCCGGTGGTGAGATTGCACGCGTGATGCTGTCGCTGAAAGCCATGGTGAGCGGTGCAGTGAAACTGCCAACCATCATCTTTGATGAGATTGACACGGGTGTCAGCGGCAAGACAGCACAGAAGATGGCGCTCATCATGCAGGAAATGGGCAATAACAACCGCCAGGTAATTTCCATTACCCACCTGCCTCAGATAGCAGCTCTCGGAAACTCACATTATAAGGTAGAGAAAGAAGAAACTACAGAAGGGACCCGCAGTCATATGCATGAGCTGACCGCAGAACAGCGTGTAGGCGAAATCGCCCAGATGCTTTCAGGTGCAGACATTTCTGACGCAGCCCTCCAGAATGCCCGCGAACTGCTGAGTCTCGGTAAGAAATAACCAAACAATCTTATGACAGTGCATACAATGAAAGAAAAAATGAATATGATTGTAAAGAGGGTTTCCCTCACCTTCGCTTTTCTCCTGGGCTTCTTGACAACGGTCGTCGCACAGCCTGGGACCGTAAAAAAAACAGCTGATGCCGCTTTCACACTGACCACCTTCAAAGCTGATGGAAGCATTCTGGCAACATCTAATGGTGTCTGTATCAGTATAGACGGTATTGCTGTGAGCCCATGGAAGCCCTTTGTCGGAGCTGACAAAGCCGTCATTGTGGATGCGAAGGGACAGCGACACGATGTGGTGTGTCTGCTTGGTGCCGATGAAATCTACAATGTGGCAAAATTCCAGGTGAGTGGGAAAACTTCGGCTGCACCTCTGGCAACAACAGTCTCTGCCAATGAATCTCTGTGGATTACCCCTATGACAAAGAGCGGCAATGCTGTGAAGGCCGATGCTTCAAGCATCGAGAAATTCATGGACAGATACAATTATACGATTCTGACATCCGCTGCTACCGATAAGTTGAACGGCGCTCCAGTCGTCAACGCCAAAGGGCAGGTAATCGGCCTCTTCAGTATATCAGGTACTTCACAGAGCGCAACGGATGCAAACTATCCCAAGGATTTTGTATTGAAAGGGTTGTCACAGAATGATGCGTCCCTCCGCCAAAGCGGCCTCCGTATCGGTCTTCCGCATACCTTGGAAGAAGCTGTCGTGGCATTAATGCTGTCATCAGAGAAGCCAGAGAATGTGCATGAGGCCGTCATCAAAGACTTCATAGAAAAGTTTCCACAGGTGAACGACGGCTATTTTGCTCTGGCAAATATGCAGATTGCGAAGGGAGAGATTTCCGATGCGGACAAAGCACTGCAGACTGCCATAGGAAAAGCCAAGGCCAAGGACGAAGCACATTACAATTATGCCCGACTTGTCTATCAGAATGTACTCATCCCATCACTTGAGGAGAAAGTGAAGGCTGTCGGATGGAGTCTCGACAAAGCTCTGGGCGAAATCCAGCAGGCACAGTCCATCAAGCAGGTTGACGCTTACCGTCACCTTCAGGCACAGATTATCTTTGCGAAAGGCGACTATGAGAAGGCTTACACAGAGTTTGAAGCACTGACCAGGACAAAGTTCAATAATCCCGAACTTTATCTGGAGATGGCACAGAGCCGACAACATCTGGGAGCTACAGACAAGGAGATTCTCGACCTGCTCAACAAGAGCATCGAACTCTGCGATACACCCTACGTGTCTACTTCTGCACCTTATTTTTATACACGGGGGCAGCAGTTGGAGAAGATGGGCGAATATCGCAAGGCTATACAGGACTATTACACCTACGAATACTTCAATCAGGGACGGCTCGGTGCAGGCTTCTATTATATGCGTGAACAGTGTGAGGTGAAGGGACGTATGTGGCAGCAGGCACTGCAGGATATTCTCATTGCCTCACGCCTCGACCCCAAAGAACCACTGTATCCGACTGAGGCAGGAAGTCTTCTCCTGCGTCTGAACAAGATGGATGCGGCAGCAAGTGCCGCACGGCAGGCTATACAGCTGGATGCCTCCCTTCCTGACGCCTACCTTATCTTGGGCATTGCACAGTGTGAGAATAAACAGAAAGCAGAAGGATTCCGGAATATCCAGAAGGCAAAAGAACTGGGCAACAAGCAAGCCGAAACATTCCTGCAGAAGTACAAATAACATTTTCTGCCCCTGTGTAAACAGACAACCCGCTTTCACAATAACTGCAGTTACAGTATCTAAACAATACTGTAGCTGCATTTTTTATGCACGGACATTTCCGAATCAGACTGATCCGCACCGGGCAGACTGATCGTCTTCTACCGAGACCATATAAAAGAGGAATTTGATGAAAAACAAATAAATCTGTTAAAATCATAACTAATGATGATTATTTCTTAATCATTTACAATCTGTTTCAAATATAATACCTATATTTGCAAAACGAACAAGGTCAAATTCCTATGAAACTAAAAACCATCTTTACAAGAATGAAAAGTATGCTAGAGAATTTTCTGGCATGTATGTCATATAAGCAGAAAGTTGCCTTATCTCTGCTATGCGGCATCATAGTAGGACTGACAGGTTTATTCCTTTATTTACTCCGTATACACACTTATATAGTAGGTGATGATCCTGCAGCGTGTATCAACTGCCACATCATGTCGCCATACTATGCAACATGGTCACATTCGGCACACGCCAGAAACACCACTTGCAACGACTGCCACGTACCGAACAACAACATGGCAGCCCATTACGCCTTCAAAGGAATGGATGGCATGAAGCATGTTGCTTATTTCGTGACCCACAGTGAATCACAGTCTATCGAGGCAGAAAATGCATCCGCTGAGGTGATCATGGACAACTGCATCCGTTGCCATAAACAGCTCAACCAGGAGTTTGTCAAAACCGGACGTATCGACTACATGGAAGCAAAACGCGGTGAAGGGAAAGCCTGCTGGGACTGTCACCGTGATGTGGCTCACATGAACAAGAACTCTCTCTCCAGTACGCCGGGAGCCGAGTTCGTAGAACCTATGCCGCCGTCTCCCGTACCACAATGGCTACAGAAAGCGTTGGGGAGAGAGTAAAGAATTCTCATCGCGTCTTGAATTTCCCCACTACCCTCTTCTCACCCATCATCGCTTATCATCGCTTAATCATCCATAGAATAAAAATCAAAAACCTATAATTATGGCAAAAACATTAAAGAAATGGCAAGGCTGGTTGCTCTTCGGAGGAGCCATGGTCATTGTATTCGTACTTGGTCTGCTCTGCTCATCCATGCTCGAAAGGAGAGCTGAAGTGGCAAGCATCTTCAATAACCGACGGACACAGATGACAGATTCCATCGTCGCACAGAACGAGAAATTTGCAGAAGACTTCCCACGCGAATACCAGACGTGGGCAATGACTGAAGACACGAGCTTCGTAAGCAAGTACAACTCTTCTCAGGAGGTTGACGTACTGGCCCAGCGGCCGGAAATGGTGATTCTGTGGGCGGGGTATGCCTTCTCAAGGAACTATAACACGCCACGTGGACACCGTCATTGTATCGAAGACCTGCGGAAGATCCTGCGTACAGGAAGTCCAGGGGTCGATGGACAGGAAGACATACAGCCCGGTACCTGCTGGACCTGCAAGGGACCGGACGTTCCACGACTGATGCGTGAGAAAGGAACGGATAAATTCTATGCTGCCAAGTGGAGCGACTGGGGACCAGAGGTCATGAACACCATCGGTTGCTCTGACTGCCATGATGCACGGACAATGGACCTTCGTCCCGCTCGTCCTGCACTCTATGAGGCGTGGGCTCGCGTCGGCAAAGACGTGAAGAAAGCCACCCATCAGGAGATGCGTAGCCTGGTCTGCGCACAGTGCCACACGGAATACTACTTTGAAAAGGAAAATGGCAATTATCTCCATTTCCCTCAGGAAAAGGGTATGACGTGTGAGGCAGCAGAAGAATATTACGACAGTATCGGCTTCTACGATTACATCAATCCGCTCTCCAAAGCGAAAATCCTCAAGGCTCAGCACCCGGGCTATGAACTCTATCTGCAAGGCATCCACGGACAGCGCGGTGTCTCCTGTGCCGACTGCCATATGCCTTACATCTCTGAAGGCGGTGTGAAATTTACTGACCACCACGTGATGAGTCCGCTGGCACATATCGACCGTACCTGCCAGACCTGTCACCGTCAGGATGCCGAGACCTTGCGCCAGAACGTTTATGAACGCCAGCAGAAGATTTACGACTTCCGCACACACGTGGAGAGAGAGCTTGCCGCCGCCCATATCGAGGCAAAATTCGCCTGGGACAAGGGAGCGACGGAAGCGGAAATGCAGACAGCATTGTCCGATCTCCGCAAAGGACAGTGGCGTTGGGACTATGCCGTAGCAAGCCATGGTGCGGCCTTCCATGCGCCACAGGAAGTAATGCGACTCCTCGCCAGTGCCATGGAATATGCCAAAGATGCACGTCTGCAGATAGCTCGTGTCGTAGCACGTCACGGATTTACAGGTCAGATTCCTCTGCCCGACATCTCTACCAAGGCGAAAGCGCAGTCTTATATTGGGCTGGATATGCCAAAGCTCAAGAAACAGAAGAAGCAGTTCCTTGATACGATAGTACCAAAGTGGATTGAGACTGCACGCAAGAACAAACGGTTCATAACGAAACCTATGTAATCGGTTGACAGTTGACAGCTGAGAGTTGACAGTTACTTCTGTCGGCTGACGGCTGTCAACTGGTCAATATAAGTCTAATGATATGATAATAAGAGAAGTGACAGTATAGTATATAACAAGGCAAGAGGTTCTGCAATAAGAAGTGTTCGTACAGGCCGGGGAGCTCACAGATAAAAAAGTCCGCCATTCCTGTCAGACATAAAGAAAAGAGTGGTATGGGCATAAGGCTGATGTCATGAAAACTGGACAGGGACAGAGCAATGCCGACTTCATCTCTAAACCGAGTACGGCACTCAAGGAAGCATCTGAAACCGAATGCCGGCCGGGTAGCATATAGATGAGTGGCAGGATGGACCTGGAATCCTTAAGTTACAGGCCTCTGAAAAAAGACTTTAAGGAAGAAAGACAACAGTAAACACTCCCTACCCGCCCCGTCCGATTTCCCAGTTATCCCAGAAGCCGTCAAACTATCCAGCTGTCAACTATCAACTATATTTATGTGGAACAAACCTTATTCGCTGAAAGAAGGAACAGCGATTGTTATCGGATTATTGGCTACAGGCACATTATTACAAGCGGTAATGGGTCCTTTGGAATGGAGAGTCTTCGTCTGGCCTGCCAACATCATCACGCTCGTTTTATTCGTTCTGGCACTTGTTGCAGTCTTCATGCTGCGCAGACAGTCCTATCTCTGCCGTTTCATGACCACCATGCAGGCGGCTGTTCCGGCTATTGCCGCAGCTGCAATGCTGACCCTTGTCATGGGTGTAACCCGACAGGCGGCAGAAGACACAAATCCTTCTGACCCCATCGGACTGACAAAGATGCTGAATTTCTGGCCGTTTATCCTTGTCTATCTGTGGATGACGGCCATTGTCGGAGAGGTGGCTTTGAATCAGATAGCCCATTTTTCATGGCGGCGGCTGCCAACGCTGACAAGCCACACAGGCCTGTTTCTTGTCCTTGTATGCGGCACACTTGGCAGTGCAGATATGCTACGCGTGAAGATGTATTGTGAGACAGGACAGCCGGAATGGCGTGGTCTGGATGCTTTCGGCAATGTCCATCATCTCCCTGTGGCCATCCAGCTGGAGAAATTCACAATCGATGAATATCCGCCTAAACTCATGATCATCAACAAGCAAGGACATCCGCTACCGCAGGAGAAACCGGAAAATCTGCTTGTAGAGAAAAATATGAGAACAGGACAGCTGCTCGACTGCAAGATTGAGATTCTCAAGCGCATTGACAATGCTGTCCCCGTCATGCTCAGCAAAATGATCGGTAAGATGCCTGAAGGCATGATGGCAAACATACGCATGGACTCTTTGGGGCAGGCACGCAACAAGAAAGGCTATACAGCTACGGATGCTCCCGGCTCTGCCTGTGCGTTATTCGTAAAAGTAACAACAGGGGGAAATCCAAATGGCAATCATGCTACAGCATTGACGAGAAGGCGGCGACACACGATAACAGGCTGGGTTACCAGTGGCAGTTACCTTTTCCCCTTTCAGGCAATCCAGCTTGCTGACGGCAGGATGCTGGCCATGCCCAACCGTGAGCCGCACCGTTTCGCATCACTTGTTGACATTTACACACAGAGCGGACAGAATATCCGGACAGAGATAGAGGTGAACAGGCCGTTTGCCATTGAAGGATGGAAAATCTATCAGCTCAGTTACAACGAGCAAATGGGAAAATGGAGTAATCTGAGCGTCTTTGAATTAGTTAAAGACCCTTGGCTGCCAGTTGTTTACATAGGCATATTCATGTTGCTGTTTGGTGCGGTCGGAATGTTCCTGACAGCAAGTCGTAAAAAGGAGGAGAAGCTATGATCTGGAGTTACTTCATCGTGTTTGCACTGCTGTCCGTAGCCCTGTGGACGACAGGAGCGTGGGCTGCATGGCGCAACCGGAGACGGCTGGCATTCGCAGCAACAGGATTGGGTCTTGCTGTCTTTTTTGCTTACATCCTCATAATGTGGATAACGCTGGAGCGGCCGCCGCTCCGCACAATGGGAGAGACACGCCTGTGGTACAGTTTCTTTCTTCCTCTGGCGGGCATAATTGTCTACAGCCGCTGGCAATACAAGTGGATATTGGGCTTCTCGACCCTCCTGGCGGCAGTCTTCGTCTGCATCAATCTCTTCAGACCCGAAATCCATTCCAAAACGCTGATGCCGGCATTACAAAGCCCATGGTTTGCACCTCATGTGATTGTTTACATGATGGCATACGCACTGCTGGGCGCTGCAGTCGTCATGTCGGTGTACCTGCTTTTCTGCAAAAAGGAGGCCGGTACAGACAGAGAGATGGAAATAACAGACAATCTCGTCTACGTCGGACTGTCGTTTATGACTCTCGGTATGCTCATGGGTGCCATCTGGGCAAAAGAAGCCTGGGGACATTACTGGGCATGGGATCCGAAAGAGACATGGGCCGCCATCACCTGGCTGTCATATCTTGTCTATATTCATTATCGGCTGTACCGCCCCCGCTCCATCCGCCCTTCTCTGTGGCTCATCATCATCGCTTTCTGCCTGTTGCAGATGTGCTGGTGGGGAATCAATTACCTGCCGTCGGCACAGGGGATGAGCGTGCATACTTACAACCTGACCTGAACTAGGTTCAGTGATTATCTTTGTCCTGCCGGAGAAAAAGCCAGACCGGAAGTGCATACCGACGATGACGGGAAAGATGGCATACTAAAAAAAAATCATGCCAGCCTCTACCCGTCAGCTGTAAAGAACACCCGTTATAAAAGATCCTCAGAACTCAATTATAACGGGTGTTCTGCTTGTTTACAAGAGACAGAAACTGTCTACTATGAAAAGCAGCTTCCTCCAATCCGTTGTTCCCCCACCCGCTTTTCCCGGACAGGCAAGACAGCAGACCCTGCATGTCCACCATCGGCAAGACGCATCTGTCAACCTTCCCGACATGGTGTTACATGGGTTTCTATCAATTCGGGAGAACATTGGCAGAAGCATCCATACATTCAGTCAAAGAAGTAAACCGATGTCCGACCCAATCAAAGGAATTTCACACAAAAGCGTTGGGAACAGGATTCCCAACGGCTGGGAATCCTGTTCCCAACGCTTGGGACCTGCTTTCCCGACCGGTTGGGAACAGGCTTCACATGGTCTTAGCTGACATCTCGAAACAGAATGCCTTTCCTATTTTAATATAATTTAGACACTATTATTCGCTTCATCCATCATAATGTTGTACTTTTGCGATTCATTGAAACAGAAACAAAACAAGTACGACATAAATTGAAAGATCATGGCAGAATCCATTGACATCAAAGAGTTGAACGAACGTATAGAACGCCAGAGTTCCTTTGTGACGAACCTCACGACAGGAATGAACCAGGTGATCGTCGGTCAGAAACACCTGGTCGACTCACTGCTCATCTCACTGCTCAGCGACGGACACATCCTGCTCGAGGGTGTACCTGGACTGGCAAAGACCCTTGCCATCAAGACGCTCTCGCAACTGGTCGACGCTAAATACAGCCGCATCCAGTTTACCCCCGACCTGCTGCCGGCAGACGTAGTCGGCACACAGATCTATTCGCAGAAGGACGAGGCCTTCCACGTGAAGAAAGGCCCTGTGTTCGCCAACTTCGTGCTTGCCGACGAAATCAACCGTGCGCCGGCAAAGGTGCAGAGTGCCTTGCTGGAAGCCATGCAGGAACATCAGGTGACCATCGGCGACACCACCTTCAACCTGCCTGACCCATTCCTCGTCATGGCCACACAGAATCCTATAGAACAGGAGGGTACATATATGCTGCCCGAGGCACAGGTGGACCGTTTTATGCTGAAGGTCATCATCGACTACCCTACACTGGAGGAAGAGAAACTTGTCATCCGCGAGAACCTGCAGGAAGCAATGCCGGAAATCAGTCCCGTCGTCAGTGCGGCTGAGATTCTCGAGGCACGCCGGGTAGTCAAAGATGTGTACATTGACGAAAAGATCATGCAGTACATCGCCGACATCGTCTTCGCCACACGCTATCCCGAACACTACCAGCTGCCGGAACTGAAGCAGATGATCACCTTCGGAGGAAGCCCCCGTGCAAGCATCAACCTTGCCAAGGCAAGCCGCGCCTACGCTTTCATCAGGCACCGCGGCTATGTCGTTCCGGAGGATGTGCGCGCCGTTGCGCACGACGTTCTGCGCCACAGAATCGGACTGTCATACGAAGCAGAAGCAGCCGACCTGACGACAGAGAGAATCGTCAGTGAGGTCATTAACAAGGTGCAGGTACCTTAATCTCCACCTTGAGGCGAGAAAGCTGGATAACAGAGAATGATCATCATCATTGGATATGGATACTACAGAATTGCTGAAGAAAGTCCGTAAGATAGAAATCAAGGCACTGGGCCTGAGCCAGAACATCTTTGCCGGGCAGTATCATTCTGCCTTCAAGGGACGCGGCATGGCCTTCTCGGAGGTGCGCGAGTATCAGTATGGCGATGATGTGCGCGACATCGACTGGAATGTCACCGGGCGTTTCCATCATCCCTACGTCAAGGTCTTCGAGGAAGAGCGTGAACTTACGGTGATGCTGCTGGTGGATGTCAGCGGATCGCTCGACTTCGGCACTGTCGGGCAGCTGAAGCGTGAATGCGCCACGGAGATTGCTGCGACGCTGGCTTTCTCCGCCATTCAGAACAACGACAAGATCGGCATCATCTTCTTTTCCGACCATGTCGAGAAGTACATAGCACCGAAGAAAGGAAGAAAACATATTCTCTACCTTATCCGCGAAATGCTCACCTTTACACCTGAAAGCAGAAAGACCGATGTCGGTGCAGGACTTGAGTACCTCAACAAGGTGATGAAGCGGCGCTGCACCGCCTTTGTCATCAGCGACTTCTACACCCGCAAGGACTTCAGTCAGGAGCTGCGGATAGCCAGCAAGAAACACGATGTCGTGGCAATTCAGGTATACGACCCCCGTGCGAAAGATATGCCCGATGTAGGGCTGATGAAAGTCGTGGATGCCGAAACTGGACATGAGATGTATATTGACACGCATGATGTCCGCCTGCGGAAGACGCATAATGCGTATTGGGAAGAAAGAGAGCGAAGGCTCCATGAGACTCTGGACCAAAGCCACGTGGACAGCATGGCCGTAGCGACAGATGATGATTACGTGAAGATGCTGATGGAGCTGTTTTCAAAAAGAAGCCGATGAGAAAATATACAGTCATAATAACATTGCTTGTCCTGGCAGCAGTATGCCATGCGCAGGTACAGGTGACGGCAAATGTGGATTCCGCCCGGATACTGGTCGGCGGACGCTCACATTACACTATTACCGTGCTTGCTCCCCAAGGAGCAAAGGTCTCCTTCCCCGAGTACAACAAAAAGAAGGAGATTCTACCAAGCATAGAAGTACTCGGCATAGCGACTGACACAACTCTGACAGACAACGTACAGGAAATCAGACGTGTATATACGCTGACGGCATGGGATGCACGGCACTATACAATTCCGGCACAGAAAGTGATGGTCGGAGGAAAAGAAAAGATGACCGGAACGGTCACACTGGATGTGCAGACAGTGCCTGTCGACACTGTAAAGAACACGCCCATGCCTCCCGATGGCATTCAGCGCGTTCCTTTCTCGTGGGGAGAATGGATACCGGTGGCTTTATCACTGGTTCTTTCCATTGTCCTCCTCGGCATATCATTTTATCTCTACAGGGTGCTCCGCAGCAGGAAGAGAGGATGGAAGCCGAAGAAGATAAAAACGCTGTCGTTCTACGAACAGGCAAGACAAGACCTTGCCAAAATTTCCGCCAGCAGGAGATCGTATATCGAGCAGAAGGCATTTTACACAGATGTCACCAACGTTCTGAGAAAATACATCTCGCGGCGTTTCCACATCAACGCTATGGAGATGACCACCTGCGAGATTCTGGAACACCTGCATGAAGCAGACGGAGAAACGGTTACAGAAGATCTGAAGGAAGTCTTCAACACCGCCGATCTCGTGAAGTTCGCCAAATACTCAACAGGTGAGAACGATATGGTTTTCTATCTTGACAGTGTAGCACGATTCATTGACAAAACGAAGGCCGATGAACCGGAAGAAGCAGCTGCCGAACCAGAGAGAGAGGAAAAGCCCCGTCCACACAGACTGCTCAAGCTGGCGGTCACGGTGTCCGTTGCCGCCTCCGTAGCTCTGATTGTCTATGCTGCATTCAAAGCTTATGCACTTCTGGTGTGACATATAAAGAAGAATATCGAAATGGAATTTGCCAATAGTGAATACCTTCTTCTGCTGCTTCTGCTGATACCCTATCTGATAGGGTATTTCCTCTGCGGCAAGGGAAAAGAACCGACGATGCGGATGAGCGATACTTTCGCTTACCAACATGCACCAAGAAGCTGGAGGGTGAGGATGATTCATCTTCCCATGGTTTTACGGTGCATGGTCTACACACTGACCGTCATTGTCCTGGCACGGCCGCAGACATACAATGCCTGGGATGACAAGGATACAGAAGGGATTGACATCATGCTGACAATGGATGTCTCGGCAAGTATGCTGACAGAAGACGTTTACCCTAACCGCATGGTAGTCGCCAAGGAAGTCGCCTCCGAATTCATCAGCGGCCGCCCCAATGACAACATCGGACTAACAATCTTTGCAGGAGAAGCTTTTACACAATGCCCCATGACCCTTGACCATGCAGCATTGCTGAACCTTCTTCATAGTGTCCGTACGGACCTCGTGACGAGCGGACTGATGCAGGACGGAACAGCCATCGGCATGGGGCTGGCAAATGCAGTCAGCCGACTTAAGGATTCAAAGGCCAAAAGCAAGATTGTCATTCTGCTGACTGACGGCAGCAACAATGCCGGTTCCATATCTCCGATGACTGCCGCTGCAATTGCCAGAAAATTCGGTATTCGGGTCTATACGATAGGCTTTGGAAAAGAGACAGGGGAAGAAATCGGAGCTATCGACTACAAGACACTGCAGGACATTGCCGTATCGACGAATGGAGAGTTTTACAGGGCACAGAGCCAGGCAGAGCTTTCAAGAATCTATCAGGACATAGACAAACTCGAGAAGACGAAGATGAATGCCAGGTCATACAGCCATCTGCATGAGGCTTATATTCTGTTTGCCTGGCTGGCACTGCTGATTCTCTGCCTTGACCTGTTGCTGCGCTGGACGGTTTTCAGGCGATTGCCATAAGGCCCGCCAACTGTCATGGACAACATTGCAAACTTGTCTTACAAGATTAACTGAAGAATGTTTAGATTTGACAATCCCATCTATCTGTGGCTGTTGTTGCTGATTCCATTATCAGCAAGCATCTACTTATACTCCGTTCGCAAACGCAAGCAGAGAATAAGGAAATTCGGGAATCCGGAACTTCTGCACCAGCTCTCTCCGATGATAAGTCGGAGGAGAATGTGGGTCAAGTTCATACTGGAAGAGGTCATCCTGCTGCTGCTTGTACTGATTGTCGCCCGTCCACAGATTGGCAGCAAACTTGCCACCAGCAGACAGCGGGAAGGCATAGAGACCATCATCGCACTCGACATCAGCAATTCCATGCTTGCCGAAGACGTGTCACCTTCACGTTTGGAAAAGAGCAAGCTGCTTGTGGAGAATCTGATGAACAAATTCAGCGAAGACAAGATCGGCCTGATAGTCTTTGCCGGCGATGCGTTCGTACAGCTCCCGATAACGGGCGACTACGTCTCGGCCAAGATGTTTCTGGACAACATCAATCCTTCCCTGATAGGGACACAGGGGACTGACATCGGGAAAGCTCTTCAGCTTTCCATCAACAGTTTTACTCCGAACTCGAAGGTGGGAAAGGCCATCATACTGATTACGGATGGTGAAGACAACGAAGGCGGAGCCGAAGCAATGGCAAAGCAGGCACGGAACAAAGGTATCAAGGTGTTTATCCTGGGAATCGGTTCCAAAGAGGGATCTACAATCCCGATGCCTGATGGCACTGAGCTAAAGGATTCAAAGGGTGAACCTGTGAAGACGCATCTTAACGAAGATATGTGCAGAAGGATTGCCGCCGCCGGCCAGGGCGTGTATGTCCATGTTGACAACAGCAATGTTGCGGATGCCGTCCTCGGCAAGGAACTCGGTAAACTGCAGAAAGGAGAAATCAACAATGTCCTCTACAGTGATTTTGACGAACAGTTTCAGGCTCTGGCCCTGCTTGTCGTCATCCTGCTCATTGCAGATGTCCTGATACTTGAAAGAAAGAAAAGACGATAACAAATGGCAAGACGACTTTATTTCATAATATATCTGTTGCTGGTGCTTGTCCCGGCCAAAGGGCAGACAGCCAGTCAGCTTACCAGAGAAGGCAACAGGCTTTTCTCATCAAGGAACTATGCGCAGGCAGAAGTGCTTTACCGTAAAGCTGTAGACAAGGAAGCGGACTATGCGATTGCCAATTACAATCTGGGCAGAAGCCTTCAGGCACAGGGGAAGAATGATGAAGCGGAAAAACAATATGAGAAAGCTGCGAGATTAGAAAAAGATCCAGTCCGGAAATCAAGCAGCTATAACAACCTCGGTACTATTCTTCAGGGAAAGAAAGATTATGTCAAGGCAATAGAAGCATATAAGAATGCCTTACGCTGTAATCCCGGTCATGCCAACGCCCGTTACAACTTTGAACTGTGCAAGCGTCAACAGAAGAAACAGCAGAAGAAGTCTTCTGGCAAAGGAAAGGACAAGTCTGACAAAAAGAAAGACAAGAAGAACCCGAACGGGAATCCATCCCATAAGCAGCAACAGAAGAAAAGACAGCAGCAAGACAATCAAAGCATGAGCAAGGACAATGCCGAGCAGCTGCTCAATGCCGTCAAACAGCAGGAGAAAGAAACACAGCAACGGTTATCCAGAGCCATGCGGCAGCCTTCCGAGAGAAAACTCGACAAGAACTGGTAACATAGTAAAGAAAAGCTGGTAACATAGTAAAGAAAAGATTGAAGATATGAAACGCTATATATTTTTATTTCTTGTACTGTTGAATGTCTGCACCATACAGGCACAGCGTGTCCGGGTGGCCGCACCCAAGCACGTTACAGTGGGCGAGGAATTTCAAGTTGAATATACCGTATATACACAAGACATCCACAGGTTCCAACTGGGGAGACTGTCCGGCGGGCTTGAGAAAGTGTATGGACCGGCAACCTCTTCACAATCCAACTTCCAGTTCATCGACGGCCATGCCAGCAGTTCGTCTTCCGTTTCGTTTACCTATGTCTTCGTAGCTACAAGAAAGGGAATGTTAAGTATCGGGCCTGCCCGTATCATCGTAAACGGACAGGAACTGGCCTCAACTCCTGTGAGAATCAATGCGTCCGGCAATACCGCCGCCCGTTCTTCTTCCGGTGGCGGTTACTATGACCCACAGGACGACCCACGTTCTGCAGCTACCACCATCTCATCAAAAGATCTGTTCATCAAGGTGAGTGCCAACAAGACAACTGTCTACGAGCAAGAGCCGGTGTTGCTTACCTATAAGGTCTACACTACAAAGAACCTCCGGCAGCTGATGGGTAAGATGCCGGACCTGGCAGGCTTCCACGTACAGGAAATTGATCTGCCACAGCAGAAGACCTTCCACAGAGAACGCATCGGAAACCGTGTCTACAATTGCGTCACCTGGAGTGAATATGTAATGTACCCTCAGATGACCGGAACTCTGAAGGTCCCTTCGCTGACTTTCCATGGCATTATCCAGGAATCCAACGGCTTCAATCCGTTTGAGGCTTTCGGTATTGACGGCGGGACGACAAACATCAAGAAGAACATCGTTGCTCCAGGACTGGCTGTCAAAGTCCTTCCTTTGCCGGCACGTCCAGCGGAATTCTCCGGTGGTGTCGGCCATTTCAACCTTTCGGCCCAGCTAAATAAAAAAGAGGTGAAGGCAGGCGACCCGGTAACCATCCGTGTAGTCGTCAGCGGAACAGGTAACCTGAAGCTGATCCGGCAACCCATCATCCAGCTCCCTAAAGGATTCGAGGCGTATGACATCAAGACGACTGACAAGACACAGCTGACCACAAAAGGGGCAGAAGGCAACATGATTTACGACCAGGTCGTCGTACCGCATCAAGAAGGCGTCGTTTCCATCCCTCCCGTGAAGCTATGCTACTATGATCTGGCGCAGAAGAAATACGTCACATTGCAGACCGCTCCCATGGAACTGAAAGTATCAAGAGGTGATGGCACCTCCAAAGACATTCTGTCTGTAGACTTGCCGAACGAGGACATCCTACCTTTGAAGACCGGCGAAAGCTCACTCGACAAAGTCGGCAACTTCTTCTTCGGTTCTGCTCCCTACTATATCATTCTCATCTTGCTTCTAAGTACAGGAGGCATCCTCTCCTTCTGCTATCGCAACCGTTTTGCCCACCGTGTGGATATGGTGCTGAAGCGGGGAAAGAATGCCAACCGCATAGCTGCAGGACGCTTACACGAAGCCGAGCTGCTGATGCTGAAGAACAAGAACCTTGAGTTCTACGATGAGGTGCTGAAGACATTATGGGGTTATGCTTCCGACAAGCTGGACCTGCCGGTTGAACAGTTGTCGCGTGACAACATCAGCGAACGGTTTGAGAAAATCAATGTAGCAAAAGAAGTGATTGACAAGTTCATCGCAGCTATCGACGAATGTGAGTTCGAACGTTATGCGCCCGGTGACGAGAAAGGAAATATGAAACGAACACTGGATACGGCCATGACGGCCATTTCAGACATGGAAGAGGCTGTAAAAGCACTGACCCCTCCGTCAAGAAAGACACGTATCTTCTTCCTTCTCATCTGTCTGTCCGTATTTTCTTTGCAGCTGGCTGCACAGACAAAGGCCGATGTCGACAAGATGTATCAGAAGGGGAATTATGCACAGGCTGTCAAGGGATATGAAAAACTGCTGAAACAGGGGGAATCAGCAGCCCTGTATTATAATCTCGGCAACAGCTATTACAGGCTTGACAACATCCCCCATGCCGTACTCTCCTATGAGCGGGCACAACGACTTGCGCCCGGGGACGAGGATATCCGCTTCAACCTCCAACTGGCACAGTCGAAGACGATTGACAACCTGACCCCCGAGTCGGAGATGTTCTTCGTAACATGGTACAAGGCACTGGTCAATTACCTGAGCGTTGATTGCTGGGCTTTTCTGGGTCTTGTCTGTCTGGCTTTGTCGCTTGCAGCCCTTGTCGTCTATCTTTTCGTCGACTCAGACGGTTTCCGGAAAGCAGTGAAGGTGGCAGTGCCCTCCTTTCTCTTCCTTTTCCTACTCGACACGTTCTTCGCTGTCCAGCAGGTGTATCTCCTGGATTCGGATGACCACGGCATCATCATGTCATCTTCCGCCGTTGTAAGGAAAACCCCCGACCAGCAATCAGCCGAAGCCTTCATTCTCCACGAGGGTTCCAAGGTCAGAATCATCGACCACAGCATGAGCCAGTGGACGGAAATCCAATTGAGCGACGGGCGTCAGGGCTGGGTAAGGACCAGACACATAGAAGCAATTTAAGCACGCTGCAAAACAGATCATGTTCCACACAAGAATCCGACAATGAATTTAGACGCTCTGCAAGAACTGGACAGGTCGATACTGCTCGCTTTCAATGGAAGCGACAATCTCTTCATGGACAGTTTTATGCTCACGCTGACATCCGCCTACACATGGATAGCCCTCTATGCGTCTCTGCTTTATCTGGTCATCAAGAACAATGAGAACTGGCTCAAAATAATGCTCGTCATCGGTGCTGTGGCATTAAGCCTGACAGTCGTCGACGGTGTCAACCTCGGTTTCATCAAGCCGCTCATTGCCCGGCCGCGTCCCCTGGAAGCCCACGTGCTGCAGAGACTTGTCGTGGCAACGAACCATTACAGAGCGGAAGGCTACAGCTTCTTCTCCTCCCATGCAGCTAATGCCTTTGTCGTGGCAGTTTTTTTCAGCCTGCTGGTACGTGACCGTATCTTTTCTGCCTTTATGACAGCATGGAGCATCACCCTTTCGGCCACACGTCTCTATCTCGGCGTACACTACCCCTCCGATATACTCGCCGGAATGCTGTTCGGAGCTGTCGTCGCAGCACTCGTCTATTATTTGTACCGCCGTATCTACGCCAGATGCAGCGACAAACTGCATTATATCTCTACAAAATACACGCAGACAGGCTACAGTTTCGCAGATATTGATGTGGTCATCTGTGTTCTTCTACTGACATTCATCTATGCGGCATTCCGTGCCGTCTTATCAATATAAAAAATCATGTCTGAAGATACGAAGCATATCTGTATTTCCGATTACAATTACCCACTCCCCGATGCACGCATCGCCAAGTTCCCTCTGTCCGAACGCGACCACAGCAAGCTCCTGCTCTACAAACACGGAGAGGTATCGGAAGACAAGTTCTATCAGCTTCCTGAATACTTGCCGAAAGGAGCACTGATGGTATTCAACAACACGAAGGTCATCCAAGCCCGTATGCATTTCCGCAAGGAGACAGGCGCACTCATCGAAGTCTTCCTCATGGAACCGGCCCAGCCTACCGATTACGAGCTGATGTTCCAGACAAACCATGCGTGTGCATGGCTCTGCATGGTCGGCAACCTCAAGAAATGGAAAGAGGGGGCACTGAGACGTACTTTTGAAATCAAGGGACACAAGCTGACACTCACGGCAACCATGGACCGCAGTAAAGTGCAGGAACAGGCCGGCGGCACCAATCACTGGGTCAACTTCGAGTGGGACAACACGAACGTATCGTTTGCCGAAATACTCGAGGCTGTCGGCGAACTGCCCATCCCACCTTACCTCAACCGTGCCACCGAGGAAAGCGACAAGGAAACCTACCAGACGGTCTATTCAAAGATCAAAGGCTCCGTGGCCGCACCGACGGCAGGCCTCCACTTTACCGACAAAGTGCTGGAAGCCCTGGATGAGCACGGTATCGACCGAGAGGAACTGACTCTCCACGTGGGGGCCGGCACTTTCAAACCAGTGAAAAGTCACGAGATTGAAGGGCACAGTATGCACACAGAATTCATCGTCGTCCGCCGTCAGACCTTGGAAAAGCTACTGAAGCATGGCTGCCGTGCAATCGCCGTGGGAACGACGAGCGTCCGCACACTGGAAAGCCTCTATTATATGGGAGTGAAACTTGTATCAGACCCCGAGACCGCCGAGAAAGACCTCCATGTCAATCAGTGGGAACCCTACGACCTGCCGCATAATGCAGAAGGACTGGTGGAAACAGACGGAAAAGTGATAACCGTCGAGGACGCTGTCAGGCATCTGCTTGCCTATCTGGACAGGGACGGCCTGAATGCGCTGCACTCAAGCACGCAGATCATCATCGCTCCCGGCTACACATACAAGATCGTAAAAGCACTGGTCACCAATTTTCACCAGCCACAGTCAACGCTGCTGCTACTGGTGAGTGCCTTCGTGAAAGGCGACTGGCGCAAAATCTATGATTATGCACTCGGCCACGATTTCCGCTTCCTGAGCTATGGAGACTCGTCCCTGCTGATTCCATAATCCCCCTTGTGCAGACTGTTCCCAACCGGTTGGGAATCCAGGTCCCAAGCATCGGGAACACGATTCCCGGCCTTTGGGAACAGCATTCCCAACCGGTTGTAAACAGGCACACAGGACAGATGTATACAACAGTCCGGACAGCCGGACATACCATCAGGCATAGCTTACAAAGACCGGTTGTATCCCAACCCTTTAATTCTCAAAACAATAAAAACATGAACATAGGAGACAAAGTAAGATTTCTGAGTGACACCGGCGGAGGCATCATCGCAGGTTTCAAAGGCAGGCTCGTACTGGTCGAAGACGAAGACGGATTTCAGATACCTACGCCGGCCAATGAGGTCGTCGTAGTAGAGGATTCCGCCTCCGACCGTGCCAAGCTGCGCATCGACCAGCAACAGCGCAGGATGGAGAAAAGAGAAGATAACCGCAGCATCAGACAGCGGTTGACTTCCTCGGATACGGACGAAGCAATCGGGGAGGACTGGCGTTACATTGATACCGGTACCTGTCCTGACGAAGACCCCTCCATCAACTTTGAAGCTCCGGTAAAAGAACGCATGGGCGGAGATGAGCTTTCGCTCTATCTGGCTTTTACACCCACTGATATGAAGAGCCTCTCAACCACCCACTTCAAATCGTATCTTGTCAACGACTCCAACTATTTCGTCCATTTCGCCTATGTCGTAGAGAACGATAAGAAATGGAGTCTCAAGGCTGTGGGCGAGCTGGAACCGAACATGAAACTGCTTATCGAGGACTTTACGCTTGCCGACCTCAACGGCATGCTGCACGGCTGCATCCAGTTCCATGCTTACAAGAAGGACAAGGTCTTCACGATCAAGCCAGCCTGTGACATCCAGGTGAACATTGATGCCGTGAAGTTCTACAAGATCAATACTTTCCATGAAAGTGTCTTCTTCGATCAGCCGGCACTGGTTTATACACTGGTAGAGAAAGACAGGATCACTGACCATCCGATGTTCGAGCCACTGACGAAAAAGCCCCAGGATGAGGCGACAACAAAGCTGAAAGCCGGCTGTTCATCCCCAAGCCGTCTTTCCGAAGAAGAACTTGAAAGGAAGACGGACGAGCTTGCCGGACGTTACAAGCCGGAACGCAGGAAGCCGACGAAGCAGATACTCAATGACGACAAAATTGTCGTGGATCTCCATGCAGACCAATTGCTGGAGACGACAGCCGGAATGTCCCCGGCCGATATACTGGAATACCAGCTGGATGTCTTCCGCCGCACGGTCGAAGAGTACAAGGCGCAGCGGGGCAAGAAGCTCATTTTCATCCACGGCAAGGGTGAAGGCGTATTGCGCCATGCCATCATCCACGAACTGAACTACAGGTACAAGCATTATTCCTACCAGGATGCTTCCTTCCGCGAATACGGCTACGGAGCGACACAGGTAACAATCAGATAAAAGCACGGTTTATGAAGTACGGTCTTATAAAAGTCGCAGCAGCCATCCCGGCAGTGAAGGTTGCCGACACGAAGTTCAATCTCGCCGAGACGGAGAAGCAGATAGCCATTGCCGAAGGCAAGGGCGTGGAGGTCATCGTCTTCCCCGAACTGTCGCTGACAGGCTATTCCTGTCAGGACCTGTTTCACCAGCAACTGTTGCTGGATGATGCCGAGCAGGCAGTACTGTCGCTGCTCGATTTCACCCGCCAGCTGGACATTACCGCCATCGTCGGTGCGCCGGTTGCCGTCGGGCCGCTGCTCCTGAACTGTGCACTGGTCATCCAGCAGGGCAGACTGCTGGGCATCGTTGCCAAGACATTCCTCCCAAACTACAGCGAGTTTTATGAGAAGCGGTGGTTCGCCTCTTCACAGGATCTGCGACCACAGCGTATTCATTTTGCCGGCCATCATATCTCCGTCACACCTGATATGCAGATTTTCCGTACGGCACAAGGTGCCAAGTTCGCCATCGAAATCTGCGAGGACGTATGGGCACCGACACCGCCAAGCAACCATCTTGCCCTGGCAGGTGCAGAGATTATCTTCAACCTTTCTGCCAGCGACGAGCTCATTGGCAAGCATGCCTATCTGAAGTCGCTCCTTGCCCAGCAGAGTGCGCGTACCATCAGCGGATACGTCTACAGCAGCTGTGGCTTCGGCGAAAGCACGCAGGATGTCGTCTATGGCGGCAATGCACTGATCTTCGAGAACGGATCGCTCCTGGAACAGTCCGACCGTTTCCGGCTCGATGCCCAGCTGATCATCACAGAGATTGATGTGGAGAGGCTGCGCAGCGAACGCCGCACGAACAGTACCTTTGTCAATGCGCAACGACCGGTGGCTGCCGGCCTGGCAGGCATTACAGGACAGGCAGGCGAACTGGGTACACGGATCGACTGCCTTCCACCGGTCAACCCCATGCGGGAGTTCACACTTACCCGGCGGTTCGACAGCCACCCGTTCATTCCTAAGACGGAGAATATGAAGGAGACCTGTGAGGAAATCTTCAATATCCAGGTCTGCGGACTGGCAAAGCGGATGGTCCATACAAACAGCAGGAAAGTTATCATCGGTATCAGCGGCGGACTCGACTCTACCCTCGCTCTGCTCGTAGCCGTCAGGACCTTTGACAAACTGGGATTCGACCGAAAAGGTATCGTGGGGGTCACCATGCCGGGATTCGGAACGACGGACCGCACCTATCGCAACGCCATGACACTCATGGAGAACCTGGGTATTACGATTCATGAAATAAACATTGCAGCTTCCGTATTGCAGCACTTCAAGGACATCGGGCACGATGCCACTGTACACGATGTGACGTACGAGAATGCACAAGCCCGTGAACGTACGCAGATACTGATGGATCTGAGTAACCAGCTGGGCGGACTTGTCATCGGTACAGGCGACCTCAGCGAACTTGCACTCGGCTGGTGTACTTACAACGGCGACCACATGAGCATGTATGCCGTGAATGTCAGCGTACCGAAAACGCTTACACAATATCTTGTCCGCTATGTGGCCGAGAGCAGTGTAGACGATATCTCTCGCCGGACACTGAACGATATCGTCGAGACACCGATCTCACCCGAGCTGACGCCAGCCGACGACAAGGGCGACATTGCCCAGAAGACGGAAGATCTCGTCGGTCCTTACGAGCTGCACGACTTCTTCCTCTATTATGTCCTCCGCTGCGGCTTCCGTCCGTCGAAAATCTACTGGCTGGCGCAGAATGTATTCAGCGGTGTCTATGCCGACGGCGTTATCCTGCATTGGCTGCGCATCTTCTACCGTCGTTTCTTCTCCCAGCAGTTCAAACGGTCCTGTCTGCCTGACGGACCGAAAGTGGGCAGCGTCAGTCTTTCCCCACGCGGCGACTGGCGGATGCCTTCGGATGCTATGTCAACCGACTGGCTCAATGAGTTGGAAGGGCTGTCATGAGGCGGAAGTACTTCTTTCTTGTTCTCTTGCTGATGATTCCTCTGTGCATATCGGCACAGGGGAATATCCCTTTACTCCAGCTGCCAGTCATCGAGCTGTTGCAGTATCAGGTACAGAAAGGGAAGCGAGTGGTCGCACCCTTGCTTTTCAGTAAATACGGTCTCCAGAAGATCCGGACAGAACTGATTGTTGATGCGGCAGACACACGTCAGCTATGGAGCTGGCACGTCATCCCCAATGCAGAGTACAACCCGACCCGACAACCTCTTTACCGACTCTTTGCAAAGAAAGACAACAGCAGCCTGGCTGTCATTGATGACAGAACCGGGACTTTACAGATAGTCTTTTGGGACAAGGGTTACTATCGCACGTTTACACACGACCTTCAGCTCCATGGCTATCAGCTCCAACGGGTCAAGCCAGCATCAAACGTTCTCCGGTTCAGGCATGAAAGCATCTCTCTGATCGTTGATATAACCGTATGGGCAGACCTGTACATCATTGAACTGCATAACTCGTGAAGCCATGGTATGCAGTACTTGCTGACAGCAGACTGGGAGCGGAGCTGCCGATAATCAATTACACAAAACCTTTACGCTTTCCAGAACAGAACGTACCCTGTTATAAACATGGCTCCAGATTGCGACCGTCATGATATTGTACACTTCTGTCCAGCTGATTGGACAGACTGGACGGTCGACAAGAGCAGCCTGTACAGTTCAGGGGAAGATTAATGCAGTTGATGGGACAAACCTGTGCGGGCCAGTCGGAAGCACCTGGAAACAGTTCCGTATAAGGAGGATTTCAAAAGCAACACTTCAGAAAAGCCGTTTTACAGGGATTATCTCTTTCCCCGAAGGGATTGTGTGCAGAGATAAAAAAGGGCATCCGAAAAGGATGCCCTTAATATCAGCAGATTACCTCATCTACTAATTGATCGTACTCATCTATCGGAATGGAAGGAAGAGACTGAAATGGAAAGCAGATGCCAAGTTTATAGGCATTGGCGAGAAGAGGTAGGAAGCGGTCGTAATACCCTTTACCACGTCCAAGACGATGACGGGCAGCATCAAATGCCATTCCGGGTATCAAGGCGAAAGTAATAGAAGGGAAGTCAGTAAAGGGTTCCCCGACAGGTTCGAGAATACCATAGGAACTTTCCTTAAAGGAAGAAGGAGAGGTGTAATGACGTATCTCCATCTCCGTTTCACTGACGACAACGGGAAGCAGAACCGTCTTCCCTTCAGCATGGAGCTGACGGATGAGGGCGTGAGTATAAACCTCATCGGGCAGGGAATTGTAGAGAAGTACTGTCTCGGCCGAACGCAGGCGCGGATGTTCCTGAACACGCCGAATGAGCATTGAAGACTGTTCTATCAGCTCTTCATGTGTAAACTGTTTTTTGAGAGATCGGACATAACGTCTGAGTTCCAGCTTGGAACTCCCGCTCAGAATCTCCTCTTGCATGGAGGAAGAACCTGTGGCTGACGGCCGGACCGTCGAAGCTGACCGAGCTGACAGGGTGTCAGCGATTGATGGAGACGACACAGTTTGAAGTTTCCTCGTTTTCATGTTTCATCGTACTTTACGCTTTGTCCCTGTGTTCTGCCCCGGCATAAGCATGAGGATAGAAGGACTCCGGAACACATTAAGAGCCGACTTGATGGTCGCATCGTCAAGATTGACATACTCTATCCATGCCTGTTCGTCAAGCATATTATAAATAATCCTGCTGTTCAGATACTCTTCAAGGAGTGAATGTGAGCGCATGATCATCAGGTTGCGGCGGCGCAACCCGTTCCTATCTGCATAGTCGGCAAAGTCAGAGACGAGGTCCTGACGCTTCAGATAGTTTGCCAGTGGACGCATCTCAGAGAACTCACTGAGCTTCTTCCTGTTCCGGTCAGTATAATTGAAAGCATACTGCATCATCAGCCCGCTCATGGCAGCTTCCTTGTAATAGGAGGTGATGTTGACGGTATCTTCTGGAACGAAAATATCAGGAGTGATGCCGCCGCCGCCATAGACAGTACGACCGTTGTGTGTATGATAAGCCGGACCGACGTGTTTGATGCTGTCCTGTGAGAAGAACTCGCCATGCTGATAACGCATGAGAAGGTCGTTTTCGTAGTCGGCATTGTCACCGGGTTTGAACGGCTTTTGTATGCAACGGCCGGACGGAGTATAGTAACGAGCTATCGTCAGACGGATCATACTGCCGTCAGGGAACTGTATCTGCTGCTGTACCAGCCCCTTCCCGAAAGAACGGCGACCGACAATCGTAGCGCGGTCGTTGTCCTGCATGGCTCCGGCAAAGATTTCAGCTGATGAAGCCGATCCCTCATTGATCAGTACAACCATCGGTATATGCTGGTAGCTTCCCTTGCCGTCACTGCGATAATCTACCCGTGGGCTTTTCCGTCCCTGTGTATAGACAATGAGCCGGTTCTTGGGCAGGAACTCATTGGCCATTTGAACGGCTGCTTCAAGAATACCGCCGCCATTGTCGCGAAGGTCGATAACCAGATGGTCAGCTCCCTGAATATTCAGTGTCTGCAGAGCTGCAAGCATCTCTGCATAGGTGCGCTCGCCAAAGCTCTTGATGCGAACATATCCCGTCGAGTCATTGAGCATATAACAAGCAGAAACACTCTTGACGGAGACATCACCGCGCGTCACGGTAAGTATCTTCACGCCCTGTTCACCATACCGCTTCACCCCGATCCTGACCTTGGAATCCTTAGGTCCTTTCAGCCTGTGCATCGCCTCCTCGTTGGTAACACCCTTGCCTACGAAAGTCTTACCGTTAATACTGACAATCTTGTCGCCTGCCAGCAACCCAGCCCGGTCAGCTGGTCCGCCCTTGATAACATTCTGTATGCGCAGCGTATCATCACGGATGACAAACTCAATCCCCACACCCGAGAACGAACCTTTGAGATCGTCCGTCGCCAGCTGTACATCCTTTGCGCTGATATAGACCGAATGGGGGTCCAACTCTGACAGAATGGCCGGGATGGCCTTCTCGACAAGGTCGTCTATATTCACCGAATCAACATACTGATCATCTATGATATGCAGCAGATTGCTAAGCCGGCTGCTCCCACTGTTGATGATGTTCAATCGGTTGCCAGAGAAGTGATTGGCATAGAAAGTGCCGATCAGTATACCGATGACGACACAGAGTGCCATCAGAAGCGGCATAAAACGGTTGGTTTTGTTCTGATTCATAAAGACCCCACCCCTGTCCTCTCCCAATAGATAAGAGAAGTCAACAGGGTGCTCGCTGATTTACCTGTTATTATATATTTTCTTGTTGTAAAGTCTGGTTCTAAAAGCCAGCCTGACCGGTCAGCTTTATCTGTCAGACAATCTCTTCCATTATGCTACCTTCCCTCGGAAACAACATCAGAAGAAAGACAATCCGCCTCGTCAAGGCTTCTGTATTCCACTTCAATTCCTGCCCGCTTCAACAAGTCTATCCCGTCCGTAAGCCGGTATTTCTCGGCATAGACGACACGACAGATACCGGCCTGAATGATGAGCTTGGCACACTCGATGCAGGGAGAAGCCGTCACATAGAGCGTCGATCCCTCACTGTTGTTACCGCTCCGTGCAAGTTTCGTAATGGCATTGGCCTCAGCATGGAGAACATAAGGCTTGGTGACACCAGCTTCATCCTCACACACATTCTCAAAGCCGCTCGGAGTTCCGTTGTACCCATCGCTGATAATCATCTTGTTCTTCACGACCAATGCACCAACCTGCCGCCGTTTGCAGTAGGAGTTCTCTGCCCAGATATGTGCCATACGGAGATAACGGTAGTCAACGGCAGCCCTGCTCCTGCCCTCTCGGAGGGAAGAAACTGCCGGATGATCTGTGAAATGTTCATTGTTCATTGTGCTGATAGGATTTTATAATCGGAAAAGGCAATATCAAGTAATGACAGGTGGAGGGACAAGAAATCATAAATAGAGATAAGCTATCGGGAAATGCCGTCTCTCTTCATTAACGCATCAATTGTCGGCTCTTGCCCACGGAAACGCTTATAGAGCGTCATGGGGTGTTCCGTTCCACCATGCGAAAGAATAGTGTCACGGAACCGTTGGGCGGTAGCCTGGTTGAAGATACCTTCTCTCTTGAAGACACTGAAAGCATCGGCATCAAGGACCTCCGCCCATTTATAACTATAGTAGCCGGCAGCATAACCACCTGCCATAATATGGGAAAACTGCACTGTCATACAGGTATCCATACGCTGCTCGTCGATGATGGCGGGTGCCCATGCCTTCTTCTCGAATGGGATAATATCATCGGTAAACTCGTCCTTCTGCGTATAATAAGCCATATCCAACAAGCCGAAGCTGACCTGTCGCAGACATGCCGTCGCTGCACCGAATGTGCGGCTTGCCACAATCTTGTCAATCAATTCGTCGGGCATCACCTTTCCTGTCTGATAGTGGAAAGCAAACGTGCGGAGGAAGTCTTTCTCTACGGCAAAGTTTTCCATGAACTGTGAAGGTAGCTCCACGAAGTCCCACCAGACATTCGTCCCCGACAGGCTCTCGAAGCGGGTGTTGGCAAACATCCCATGCAACGAGTGTCCGAACTCGTGCAGGAAAGTCTCCACCTCACCCAGCCTCAGCAATGCCGGCTTATCTTCGGTAGGCTTGGAAAGATTCATCACAAGAGAGGCGTGCGGACGTACGTTCGTCCCGTCCCTTTCAATCCACTGTCCCTGGAACTCGGTCATCCAGGCTCCATCCCGTTTTCCCTTGCGCGGATGAAAGTCGACATAGAGTACAGCCAGATAGCTGCCGTCCTTGTCGAACACCTCATACGGCTTCACATCAGGATGATAGACCGGTATGTTCTTATTTTCCTTGAAGGTGATCCCATACAGCCGCGTAGCCAGTCCGAAGACCCCCTTGATGACATTGCTCAGCTCAAAGTAAGGGCGGAGCATCTCCGGGTCAAGGTCAAACTTTCTCTTCTTCAACTGCTGACTATAGTAAGCCACATCCCACGGCTCCATCTTGAAGTCATCGCCTTCCAGCTCTCGGGCCAGTGCCTTCACTTCCTCCCGTTCCTTGATGGCTGCCGGCTTATACGCCGTAATGAGGTCGTCGAGCAGCTTGTAGACGTTCCCGACCGTTGTCGCCATACGGTGCTTCATCACGTAATCGGCAAAGGTACCATAACCCAGAAGCTGTGCCATCTCACGACGGAGATTGACAAGCCGCCGGCATACCTCGAGGTTGTTCGTCTCATTGTCCTTTATACAGAGTGTGTTACGGGCCATGTAGAGTTCTTTGCGCAGTTCACGCTCCGTGCTGTACATCATAAACGGTCCGTAGCTCGGTGCATCCAGAGTGAATATCCATCCCTCCTGTCCGTGCTCTTTTGCAGCCTCATGCGCCGCTTCCCGTGCCGTTTCAGGCAGACCGTCAAGCTGTCTTTCATCCAGGATGTGCAGCGTATAGGCCTTGTTCTCCTTCAACAGATTCTGCGAGAACTGTAACGAAAGCATGGAGGCCTCCTCCGTGAGCCTGCGCAGACGGTCTTTCCCCGCCTCATCCAGCAATGCACCGCTGCGTACAAAGCCGTCGTAGCTGTTCTCCAGCAGCCGGTTCTCCTCCGGTGTCAGCTCACGATGGTGCTCGTATACATATTTGATACGCTCGAACAGCTTGGGGTTCAGGCTGACATCGTTGCCATGCCGGGTGAGTATAGGGCTCATCTTCTGAGCCAGAGCATCCATCTTATCATTGGTTTCGGCACTTAACATATTGAAGAATGCGCTCTCCACCCGGTTCAGCAGATCATAATAATGTTTGCGACCCTTTACCTCATCCTCCGGTATGATGGTATTTTCGAAGGTTGGTGCTTCAGGGTTATTGATGATCTTCTCAATCTGTTCGTTCTCACGGCGGATGCCCTCCAGCATTGCCTCTTCATAGTCAGCGAGGGTAATACGGTCGAAAGGCACCGTGTCGTGCGGTGTATTGTAAGGCAGGAAGAAAGGATTGACACGTCCTTTCTTCTCCGGTTTATAATCAGTCATTTCTATTTTGCTTTCTCTTTATTTAACGTACAAAGGTAAGTCAAAAAAAGGAGAAACACCATATATAAAGCTGTATTTTAACGCAATTTTGTTTCTTTGGCAGACTCTTTGGCAGATTCAGACAATCGACCATTGTCGCTTGCTAAGATGAAAGACAGCAATGGAATGAAAGTCCGCTCTCGTACAGTCAGGACGAAGATGTCCATGGTTTTTCCTTTGCCATCAGAAAGAAAACACCTATATTTGCACCAACAATCAACAGACAAGGGAAAGATGATAATTGCAGATTTAAGTGCAGCCTGTCGGTATTATGCCCTGCATCCAAGAATGAAAGAACTGATGGAATATATTCTCCACCACGATTTCAACGGACAGGAAGCAGGTCGCATTACGCTTGACGGCGGCAGCTTGTTCATCAATCTGGATGAAGTAGAACTGAAGACAAAAGACAGACAGCGGTTGGAATTTCACAGGAGATACATTGACGTGCAGGTTCCCCTGTTGAAGGAAGAGATGATGGGCTGGACGCCGGTCTCCGGGCTGGGTATCCCCGACATAGCCTACAACCCCGATACCGATTGCGGTTTTTATACACAGGAGGCAAAAGAATATTTCAAGATCCGGCCGGGACAATTCGTTCTCTTCTTCCCCGAGGATGCCCACGCCCCCGTTATAGGCGAAGGAAGGCAGAGAAAATTAGTAGGTAAAATCAGGATATAACACACCTTTCCGTCATTGCAGAGAAGGAACACAGAAAGGCATGACCCACCCCAAGGACGCAAAAGACCGTCAGTACTCCCCCACCGGAGTTGACGGTCTTTTCTGTACAATTCTTAACAGTATTAATATTCTTTCAAATTCATGAGAGGTCGTATCAAGATATGATGAAGGATGTCCTCCCGGCTGTTATCCGGTTTCCCGATGAACACATACAGAATACGAATCCGTCAAAAATGCATACTGAAATCAACCCCAAGCTGGAAGGGGTTGCCCTGCTGGGCAAAGGTGTAACGTTTACCGGTCGCCGCACTCTGTACGGCGAAGCTGTTATACTTCGTGTCGGTCAGATTGCGTACCCACAGGTTGATGTGCAGAGGGCCGAAATCGGCATCGGCATGGGCACCAAGTACCGCATAAAAGTTCTGACTGACTGTATTCTGCTCATCCCAGTAGATCTTGCCCTGTGCAGAGAGGTTCATCCCCACGGTGACGCTGCGCAGATGGAAGCGGCTGGACGGATCGAGCAAGGCTGCCGGGTCAACATCAATCCGATAGTCGGCACTTGCCCCCAACGTATGCTGTGGAACGAAAGGCACCCGCCTGTCTTTGTAATCGATGGTTCCACCGCCCGCAACCGAATCTGTATATTCATCAAAGCGAGCACTTGTGAAGCCATAGCTGAGGGCATACATGAGCCTGTTGTCCAATGCGCCTCCCCGAAGAGCCGCCGCCAGACCGCATGAATGACTGCGGCCAGCATTCGTCATCACACGTCCGAAACCGTAATTGCCAGCCATGACGGAGAGCTGCTGGTTGCGGATCTGCATATAATAGGCGGAAAGATCGAGGTGAAGCTGATTGTCGAGAAGGTTGAGATGTGTGCCCGCCTCGTAGTTCCAGCTCGTCTCCGGCTTATATTCAATTGTCTTTGCGATACGTTCATAATAAGCATCGTCATGTGCAATGTCAAGATCGGCGCGGGCAGCCTTGGCTGCCTTCGAGGTCTCTGTCTGGAGCACATCCGAGAACATCTCGAAGTTATAACCGCCGGCACGGTAGCCCTTTGACCACGTAGCGTAAACGTTGCTTCCGTTACGCAGACGGTAAGTCAATCCGATTTTTGGCAAGAGCTGATTGAAGTGATCGTGCTCATGACGGTTCAGCAGGGATGTTATGACCGGACTGATATTCACACCGAACACACTCTCCTGCAGGGCTACACGGGCGGATGTAACATAGTCGATTGCTACATGGGAGTAGTCGTAACGGAGTCCGAGCGTTGCCGTAAGCTGCCGGTTAAGGTCGATGTTGCTCTCATGGTAAACACCAAGATTGAACGTCGGCGTATGGAAAAGACCGGGCACAGGATCCATCTTCATCTTGACAGACACGCCACCGGCACGGGCGATATTGGCAGCAGCAAGTGCGCGTGCAGCAACATTGGCAGCCTCTTCGGACATTCCTCTGGCAATCATTCCCTGTGCGATACCACGTGCCATGGAATTGAGAATGCCGTTGTAGGCATAATCGGTGATGGTTTTGGACAGATAGGCGTTCATATCCTCATCAAAATAAACCGGAGCGACGGTCTTCAGCCACTGATAAGAACCGAAAGCACCGAACGTCCAATGCCATTTGCCGTTGTTCCGGCTCTTGACAGACAGTTCCTCCAGGAGCGTGTTCCCATGCTGCCGCTGCGTAAGGTGCAGGAAGTCCTGTGGACGATAATCGATATCCATGAGCATATAGTCATGAAGATACTGCCACGAGGTCATGGAGTTCACGTCAAAGCCCTTCCCTGTGTACTTGATGCCTATCCCTGTATGAAGGATGTTGCGGCGATAATTCCCCTGCCGGTTCTGGTCGGGCGACTGCGTGCCGGCCTTCAGCCCATAGAGTGGTGACGTGATGGGGGCTGCGGCAATCTCTTCCGACGTAACGGCCTGCCCGTAAGGAAAACCGTTCTGCCGTGTATATTGATAATCTGCCATGAAGTCAAAGGCCAGCCGGTCGGAGGGCCGCCAGAGGAAGCGCCCCTTTCCGCCGAACTCATTGATAAGGTCGGCATGGGCACCGTTAAACTGATTGCGAAAAAATCCGTTCTGACCGGCATAGAATCCTGCCAGGGAGAATGCGGCCTTGTCATTCAGCCGTTCATAATGGCTGGCTTCTATCTTGCGCAGGAGTTTCGTACCGACAGAGAGCCTGATGTCTGTCCCCTGATATTGAAAGGGATTACGACTGTAAAGACGGATCAGTCCGCCTTCAGTGTTCATGCCATAAAGTGTTCCCTGAGGACCGTGAAGGACATCCACACGGTCGATGTCATAGGTATGGAAATTGAATGCGCTCCTGCTCAGTACCGGTATGCCGTCGACGTATATTCCCACGGCCGGAGAATAGACACGCGAGCCGATGCCACGCATATAGACAGAAGATGTGTAACGGCTTCCGTACTCGGGCATGACAAAAGACGGAACGAAAACGGAGAGCTGTCGCAAGTCCTGCACATTGAGACTCTGCAGCTGTCCGCTGTCGAACGAGGTACTGCTCAACGGCTGCCAGCGAAGACGGAAAGCCTCCTTGGGCTGATCAACAATGACCACCTCATCAATGTCATACACTCGAGAAGTATCTCCTCTTTCGACGGTATTATCCGCATACGCTCCTATGGGAAAGGATGATGCCACCAGAAAGGCAACACCCCATTTGGATTTGAACATAAACTCTTAATGCTTTACAATGCGTTGGTTTCTGCAAAGGTAAGAAGAAAAAAACTAATACACAATCCTTATTTATTAGGAATATAGCAGAAATCCATAATGGACAACTGATTCCTGTCTGTTTTCCCAAACGCTTGGGAACAATGTTCCCAAATACTTGGGAGAGATGTTCCCAACACCTGGGACTACGATTCCCAGACAGTTGGGAATTACCATAAATTACAGTTTAATATTTTTCAGTTGACTGCTTTTCGTCTTGCTTTTAAGCTTGGCTGACGGGTTCAAGAACTTATTTCTAATTGTCGTTGAAAGTATCTGCCGTTTTGAAAGGCTTTAGAAAAAGAAATCAGCTCCCCATATAAGTACAGCGTAGCGCAGCACTTTCCCGATTGTGATACTGAGAACCGACAGTAGAATATTGGCACGTGTAAGTCCCAGCACAATCGTTATGGCACTCCCGAGAATGGGGAGAAAGGCAAAAAAACCCATCCAGGCACCATGCCCGCCCATAAAGCGGTAAGCTCTGTCGATGGAAGTTTTCTTCACATGAAAATAACGCTCAAGCCACTCCAGCTTGCCAAGCCTGCCAAGACCATAGTTGAACATTCCCCCCATCACATTACCGATACTACCGTAAACAAGCAGCAACACCGGATCGAGACCGGCAGCCAGAAGGCCGAGCATGACAGCCTCACTGCTGAACGGAAAGAAGCTCCCGGCAAGAAATGCCGACAGCAGCATTCCCCAGTAGCCATAATCTAAAAGGAGGTGTGTAAGAACGTCCATAAATTGACAAGCATAATGATGACGGCCGCATAAGAAAGGAGAATGAATATCCAGTTGGTGAGGCGGGTATGCGTCAGAGCGAAGAAATGTGCAATCAGCGGTGCTGTTGTCACAATCAACATACTCAGCAAAGCTTCATAGTGTCTGGGCTGAAGAAACAGAAATACGGCTGCGGAAAGATCGATGGTGATGAAAATCTGATAGAAAAGACGTGTGCGGATACTGTCATTATGCTTCTGGTTCAAGAAGTGGACAATTCCGATTGCAGCACATATCAACACAAAAAGAGCTATTACTATCTGGCTCATGTTCAGAGAACTAAAGAATAATGGTTCACCAAACACCGCAAGCTGGGTGAAGTGGTCTGCAAGAACGGAAATGTCTCCTTTGGCAGCCAGATAACCCGCAAAGAACCAGTAAGGAAGCATGACTCCAAGGACTGATGCAAAAAAATTACGGATACTTAATGCGAGGAGATTGGTTCGCATGACTATCCAGAAGACTGGAAGAAAGAAAAGAATCTGCACCCAGACAATGCTCACCATGCCGATACAGAAATAAGCATAGAACGTCCAGCCCGGTGCATGCGTGTCCTGGTAGCAGCGGAAGGCAAGGGTATAGTAACCCACCATGCCGAGCATGACAATGGATGACCGGACAGACGGAAAAATGAACACGGCCATCGTAGTGAACACCAGAAACGCACAGGACACCATCCGGCTGTAGATACGGATGAGCGCATTGCCGTTGTTCAGTTCCATCATAAGATAGGTGGACAACAGGAGGCAGACGCCAGGTACGATTACCGCCGGATTGTGTAATCCTGCAACAATCCATACAAGAGCAGCCGCTGTGACGACATACACTTGCGTCCAGCGGCTTTCAGCTATTTTATTTTGAAGACGTTTCTTTTGCATTGACAGGTGATAGGAAGCCTCGCCAACGTCCTCATAAGAAAGGATACACTGGCGGGGACAAATAATGATGGGTGGAGAATACTACAGGTCCTGGCCGATGTCACTTCTGAAATATTTATCCTTGAAGACGATCTTCTGTGCCTCGGAAAAACTCTTCTGGAGTGCTTCCTCTTTGTCCTCACCATAAGAAGACACGGCGATGACACGGCCTCCGGCGGTAACGACCTGTCCGTCTTTCAGCACCGTACCGCTGTGAAAGACAACAGCTCCATCAACCTTGTCAAGTCCCGATATAGGATAACCCTTCACATAGTTCTCTGGATAACCACCGCTGACAAGCATGACACAGACAGCAGAACGCCTGTCGAACTCAACTTTCCGCTGGTCGAGGTTTCCCTCTGCGACACCTTCCAAGAGGTCTACAAGGTCGCTCTTCAGACGCAGCATGACACTTTCAGTCTCGGGGTCGCCCATCCGGCAATTGTATTCGATGACCATAGGCTCGCCATTCACATTGATCAAGCCGAAGAAAATGAATCCTTTGTAATCAATCCCCTCTTCCTTCAGACCTTCAACTGTAGGACGGATAATGCGTTCTTCTACCTTTTCCATCCATTCCTTAGTGGCAAAAGGAACAGGAGAGACGCTGCCCATACCGCCTGTATTCAGCCCTGTGTCGTGTTCACCGATACGCTTGTAGTCCTTTGCTTCTGGCAGAATCTGATAATGCGTGCCGTCGGTAAGAACAAATACCGAGCATTCGATACCAGAAAGGAATTCCTCAATGACGACCTTTGCTGAAGCATTGCCGAACATCCCCCCGAGCATCTCACGCAGCTCTTTCTTGGCTTCTTCGAGTGTCGGCACAATGAGCACACCCTTTCCGGCAGCCAGTCCGTCTGCCTTCAATACATACGGAGCCTTGAGCGTTTCGAGGAATTTCATGCCTTCCTCTATGGTTTTCCCGTCGAAAGTCTCATAGGCTGCAGTCGGAATATGATGGCGTTTCATGAACGACTTGGCAAAGTCTTTGGAGCCTTCCAGTACCGCACCTGCCTTGGAAGGGCCGATAACAGGAATACAGGCCGTACGCTCATCTTCCTTAAAGATATTATAGACACCCTTTACCAGCGGATCTTCGGGGCCGACGACAATCATGTCGACCTTTTTCTCAACGGCAAAATTCTTGAGGTTGTCGAAGTCGTCTACTGCGATTGCGACATTCTCACCGACTGCTTCCGTACCGGCATTGCCTGGTGCGATGAAGAGTTTGCTACACTTTGCACTCTGTGCAATCTTCCATGCCAAGGCGTGTTCACGACCGCCACTGCCTAAAAGTAATATGTTCATAATGCCTCTCACCCACCCACCTCCGAAGGGAGGGGGACAGACCTGCTGCACGTGGGTATGTATTGATGGTTATTGTATATAAAGTAGCCTTCCTGCCGCTGTCTCAGAAAAAACAGTTCCCTGAAAAGGCTTAAACATCAAGCTCTATTGGACTTTCCTCTTCCCGGAGGAGCTGGGAGAAGCCAGATAATCCTCGAAATACTGTGTGATACGCTCATGCAAATGTACACTCTGATGCCCGCGCATATTATGAGGTTCACCAGGATAAACGTAGAAATCAGGCTGCGTACCGGCCGCAATACAGGCCTTCAGGAAAGAATAAGCATGCTGGGGCACGACCACCGGATCGTTCAGACCAATAATGATCTGGAGTTTCCCCTTGAGATTCTTTGCTTTCTGAAGGAGTGAAGTCTGGGCATAGCCATCCGGATTTGTCTGCGGTGTGTCCATATAGCGTTCTCCATACATGACCTCATACCATTTCCAGTCAATAACCGGGCCGCCGGCAACTGCTACTTTGAAGACATCCGGATAGTTGGTAATCAGTGAGATTGTCATGTATCCGCCGAACGACCATCCATGTACACCGATGCGGTCCTTGTCAACGTATGGAAGAGACTTCAGATACTTCACACCTTCCATCTGGTCTTTCATCTCTTCCTGCCCGAGATGACGGAACGTAGCCTGTTCAAACTCCTTTCCACGGTGTTCGCTTCCACGGTTGTCAAGAATGAAGAGCAGATAACCTTTCTGTGCCATATAGGTTTCCCATCCGCGTGACCCCCAGTGCCATGAAGCCTCCACATTATGAGCATGCGGCCCGCCATACACATAGATGACCGTCGGGTACTTCTTGTTCGGATCAAATCCTACCGGCTTCACCATCCGCCAGTACAGGTCAGTCTTTCCGTCAGCCGCCTTTATCGACCCGCTTGTATATTCCGGTACGTTATATTCCTTCCACGGGTCAGCAGATGTGAAATAATCATGACGCTGCGGCCTTCCATTCAGCGTGACGACTTCGTACTTGTGAGGGACATCCGGCTCGCTGTAACTATCCATAAGTACACTGCCATCCTTGCTCAGCTTTGGATAGTGGCAGCCGCGGCCGTTGTCAAGCAGCGTCCGTTGTCCTGTCGCCACATTGACAAGCCACGCATTGCGCTGGATGGGATTACACTCATTGGAAACATAGATAATCCCCTTCTGCTTTGCATTGAAACCAAGGACATCCATGACTACCCACTTGCCACTGGTAATCTGCCTGATCAGCTGTCCTTCTTTATTGAAGAGGTAAAGATGGTTATAACCATCCTTCTGGCTCTGCAGGACAAACTCGTTCTCATTCCACGGAAGGAACCGGATAGGATGACAGGGTTCTACATATTTCGCATCCGTTTCACGGTAGAGTTCCTTCAGCTTGGCGCCAGTTACGGCATCATACGATACCAGCCGGCAATCATTCTGGTCACGGTTGACTTCAAACATATAGACCGTTTTCTCATCAGGACTCCATGCGATGTTGGTGAAATAGCGGTCAGTCGGGTCACCGGCTTGAAGGTAAACCGTCTTTCCTGTAGTCAGGTCATATACACCGACTGTGACCTTGTGAGATGTCTCACCCGCCATAGGATACTTGATTGGTGCAGCCTTGGCAGCACGCGATTCTCCTTTCTCCGGTTTCCAGTCAAGTTCCGGAATGTCCACAAGAGGATAGTCAGCGACCATACTCTGGTCCATGCGATAGAAAGCCAGCCGGTTTCCTTTCGGACTCCAATAGAGCCCGCCGCTGATACCGAACTCGTCCCGGTGGACACTTTGTCCGTAAACGATATTGCGTGATCCGTCCGTCGTCAGCTGACGTTTCTGTCCCTTTGCATCAGTGACAAAGAGCTGGTTATCTGCAACGTAAGCCGTAGCCCCGGACTGGCTGTTCCACAGACGAGCCTGCAAGCCGGCCGGCCGGTCCGACCGCTGCTCAAGCCTGTGTGTCTTGAAGTTTACATATAAGTCCTCCCTGCCATTCTGCACAAGCACAACCGGACGGTCGGCATACGGGAACTCGGCCGCATAGAGATGGCGGACGACCTCGTCCGACTTTTCCAACCCGGCCCATCTGTTCAGCTCATCCAGCGAGAAGAGCCGTTTCTCTCTGCCACTCACCGGATCAACCAGCGAGCAGCTGTTCAGATCCTGCCGTACCAATTTCCCGCCCCACCACGTAAGATAACGTGCTTCGGGGCGCATCTTGTAGAAGTTGGTACCGCCAAAGTTCAAATCCTCCAGTGTAAACTGTTTTTGTGCCATACTTTCAGTAGGACGGACAAGTCCCATCAGGGTACAAAGCCCCACGAAACCGAGAAAAGATTTAATCTTCATGTTTATACGTGTTTTTACCACGGAATCCTCCGCGCTTGTTAGATTTATCAAACCGTTTTCCACCAGACCTCCGGTCGTCCGCACGTCTGAACGAACGTCTGCGGTCGTCAATGCGTCTGGAAGAGCGTCTGCGGTCATCGTCATCACGTCCGAAGCGAGGCCGACGTTCATGGTCTTCACGGAACTTGCCACCGTTGAATTTATTGCGTTCCAGGCTGTGGAAAGTGAATGAACGGATATCAGTCTCCGCATTCTCTTCGTTCTCTTCAAGCCGTTTCTTGAACTCGCGTTCTTTCTTGAAACGGTGTTTCTGCGCCATCTCCCGCTTCTCATCTTCAGTCTTCACAACTCCACCCTCATGGCGGAAGCTGCTCATCTTTCCGTCAAACATCTGATAGCGGCGGAACTCGCACTCCAGAGATCCGTTATAGACTGGTATCTTGATGCTGGGTTTCAGCCCAATCTGTCGGAAGCATTCCTCCCGGTAGGACAGAATCCACGCCTCATTGCCTATGAACTGATGCTTCAGCCGTTCCCCGATCATCTTGTAGGTACCGAGAAGGTTCGGTGTAGAGATGCGTTCTCCATAAGGTGGATTCATCACCATGATGCTCTTTTCCTTCGGCTGCGTGAAGTCCTTGAAATCCAGCTGTTCGATGGTCACATCCCGTGACAGACCGGCTGCAGCCACATTCATACGTGCCGTATTCACGGCTTTCATGTCAGTATCGTAACCATAGATATGATGGGTGAACTCACGTTCCTGCGAGTCGTCATTATAAATCATATCGAACAGTTCCTGGTCGAAATCGGGCCATTTCTCAAAGGCGAACTCCTTGCGGAACACGCCCGGCGAGATATTCCGGGCTATCAATGCTGCCTCAACAGGCAGTGTTCCCGACCCGCACATAGGGTCGATGAAGTCCGTTTCACCCGTCCATCCCGTCATCAGAATCATACCTGCAGCCAGCACCTCATTCAGCGGAGCCTCGACACTTTCCTGTCGGTAACCGCGCCGGTGCAGCGACTCACCGCTCGAGTCCAGCGACAACGTTGCATCGTCCTCTGCCACGTGGATGTTCAGGCGGATATCAGGATTGCTGACAGAAATATTGGGGCGTGTGCCCACACGCTCACGGAACTGGTCGACAATAGCATCCTTCACCTTGTAGGTGACGAAGCGCGAGTTGGTGAACTCTTCGGAATAGACAACAGAATCGACAGAAAACGTCTTGCCGCTGAGGATATACTTGCTCCAGTCTATTTTCTTCACTTCTTCGTACATATCCTCAGCACTCTTCGCCTTGAAGTGTGCGATAGGCTTAAGGACTCGGATAGCCGTGTGCAACTGGAAGTTGGCACGATACATCATTTCCTTGTCGCCGGTGAACGATACCATGCGGCGTCCTATCTGTACGTTGTTGGCACCTAACTGTGTCAGCTCTTTTGCTAATACTTGCTCCAAACCCATGAAGGTTTTGGCGATGAGTTCAAATTCTTGCATTTATGTGATTGTGATTTATAAGCAATGACAGGCGATGATAGACGGTGACTATATCCCGCCGCCGTCTTCGAAGTCGGTATACAGTATGTCTGTCTTGCTCTGCCTGTATTTCTTCGAGCGGGGACGCATATCCCAGGTAACCCATACATTGGCACCGATAACACATCCTCTTCCAATCGTGACACGGCCGAGAACGGTAGCATTGGCATAGACGATAACATCGTCCTGCAGAATCGGATGGCGTGGAATGCCTTTGATGGGCTTTCCGTCCTTGTCGAGCGGAAAGCTCCTGGCCCCCAGAGTCACTCCCTGATAAAGTTTCACATGATTGCCAATGACACACGTCGCACCGATGACGACACCTGTACCGTGGTCGATTGTGAAATGCGTACCGATTGCCGCGGCGGGATGAATGTCGATGCCCGTCTCTGAATGCGCCATTTCGGTTATCATACGCGGAATGAGCGGAACATCCTCCATTACCAGTTCATGCGCCAGCCGATAATTGATGATGGCCTTGATGGCAGGATAGCAGGATATGACTTCTCCCTGGTTGGCAGCCGCCGGGTCACCGTCAAAGGCTGCCTGTATGTCAGTTGAAAGTATCTTGCGTATGGTCAGGAACTTTGCAATGACACGTTCTGCAATCATATCTGCTTCCTCCTGCATACACCGCCGCATATCATCAGCATTCGGACAGTGGCAGTCCTCGTCGAAACACAGTCCTGCCATAACCTGACGGCTGAGCAGCTTGTGCAGCCGCTCCACGCTAACACCTACCTGATATTTGATGGTCTCGATATTGACAGACGACTTTCCGTAAAACCCTGGAAAAAGGATAGAACGTGAAAGGTCGATAATCTCCTCAAGCTCCTTTGCCGACGGCAAGGGATCTCCCTCACGGTGTTCATGGAAAAGACCTTGCAGTGCTTCCGGCTCCGAGAGCTCGTCCACAGTCTGGATGAGCTGCTGGGTGATGTCCTGTCTACTCATTGATAATCGTATCGAGATGTAATTACGTTGCAAAGATAATGATTATTATCGGATTTTTATAAGTTTGTTCAGGAAAAATATGGTAATTTTGCAGCCGACTCACAGAGTCCGGACAGGATACCGGATTCACCGGAATCTTTCCGAATTGTTACACTTTGATAGACAATGAAGTTTAAAATCGCCTTACGTCCCATCAGCATCTTTCTTTCACTCACACTCTGTACAGCAGTCGCCGCACACATTCTTTTCTGCCCTTCGACCAACCGTATCCGCCACCATTACGACGGCATCGACGTATCACACCACCAGGGCAGGATTGACTGGAAAGAAGTGGCGAAGGACAGAAACATACGATTCGTGTACATCAAGGCAACGCAGGGGACAACCATCAAAGACGAATACTACGACCGCAACATCAAGGGCGCACGCCGGCAAGGGCTGCGCTGCGGATCGTATCACTACCTCTCTTCGTCTACACCTGTCCGTAAACAGTTCCGACATTTCCTGAATACAATCCGCAAGCACAGACAGGATCTGATTCCGATGATTGATGTGGAACGTGAAGGCGTAAGAGGATGGACTCGCAGACAGGTGCAGGACAGCGTTGCCATGTTCGCCTCGCTGGTACGAAAAAATTTCGGAAAGAAGCCGCTTGTCTATTCACAGGCTAATTTCTATAATTCTCATCTTGCCCCCCGGTTCAACAGCTACTTCCTTTTTCTTGGCAGATACGGCCCGGCCCGGCCGGCCATCAAAGGAACCGGGCGGCATAACATCTGGCAGTTCACCGAAAAGGGAAAGATCCGCGGTATTCACGGGCACGTGGACCTTGACCGATTCATGTCCGGAACCTCAGTCGCCGACATCCAGCTGTGAAAGCAGCTGCGGAGCATGGCATTCCCGACCGGTCGGGAATACTATTCCCAGACACCGGGAACAGTATTCCCGAATATCCGGGAATCCCCTACCCAAGCACTTGGGAACAGGATATTCCGCAGTTCATCTTGAAAGGTGGATGTAGTCTTCAGCACGCCGACATGGCGGGAGTTCCACTGGAACATGGACAACAGGCCATTACCAGGGCGGATGTGAATTAAACATAAACTGACGGCAGAATACGGTCAGACCTGGATTATTATTCGTATTTTTGCATCCGCAGGCTTATAAGCACAGAACTGGAATCCCGGCTTCACGGAACGCCCAGACAGTTCATCCCGGCCTGTAAGATTAAGAAAAAAAGGTAAACGATGGTTATAGGATATCATTCTAAGAAAAGTGGCAAATCATCTGACAGCAAACTGACCATGCCCTTTCGCACCCTACTGTTGCTTCTCGTGCTCTCTGTCACGGGCGGTACGTATGCACAAGAATACCACGAAGCTCCCCCGCTGACACTCCGTCCGCTGCTGCAGCAGCTTGGGACCGAGCTCATGCAGGGAAAGACAGGGAGCATAGTCGCTGTCGACCCTGCCACAGGGGAAGTTCTCTGCATGGTAACAAACTCGCCCGACGGTCCCGACGATGCGCTCGCCATTGCTACCGCCTATCCTCCCGGATCGACGATAAAGCCCGCACAGGCCTTGGTCTTTCTTTCCGAAGGTCTTGTAAAAGCTGATACAAAGATAGCCTGCCGCAACGGATTCCGCGACGGAAACATCAGGGTGAAATGCCATCCTCACTACTCGCCGGAAACGCTGACAGGGGCTCTGGCCGTATCATGCAACACATGGTTCCTCAAATCATACCTGCTGATGCTGAACGACAGGCATAAGTACGGTTCCAAGGAAAAAGCCGTCAGCACATGGCACGACTATCTCGTAAGCATGGGGCTGGGCGGACCGCTGGGGATAGATATGCCTGGCGAGAAGGGCGGACTGGTAGCCGGGGTAAACTATCTCACACACCGATACAAGACAGGGTGGGAGCCGAAGACCATCCTATGGGCCGGTATGGGACAAGGAGACATTACCGCAACACCGCTCCAACTCTGCAACCTGGCAGCCTCGATAGCCAACCGGGGCTTCTTCTTCACGCCGCACATCCATAAAAATACAGACCATACGCCCTTGCCTGCACGCTTTCTCACCCCTCACCAGACCCAAGCGTCCCCCGAAGCCTATGCCACGGTAGTTGCAGGAATGCGGCTGGCTGTGACCAAAGGGACCGCCACCGAACTCAACAGGACTTCCTACCCCGTATGCGGAAAAACCGGGACAGCTGAGAATGCGGGCAAAGACCATTCCGCCTTCATCGGATTCGCTCCCATGAACCACCCGAAGATCGCAATCGCTGTGTACATAGAGCATGGTGGATTCGGTGCTGACATGGCTGCGCCGATAGCCGGTCTGATCATGGAGGAATACCTCAAAGGCAGACTGAGCCCGAGGTCTCTGGCAACCGTAAAGCGTCTGGAGCATATACAGACCCTGGAGAAGAGGGTGTCTTCTACAAAATAGACAGACAGGACAAGCAAGGGCGAGACAGTCCGATATACGTGTATCAGATTTCTGCCGGCAATCTTCCGCCTGTCAAACGGTGATCGGTCACGAATGAAAAGAGGCGCTTACTTACAATGTCGGCAACGTCAGGAGGGAAGCAAGCAGACCTTGGTTACATTGCCACTAATACCCGACCGGAAAACAAACAGGTACAAGCTCCTCGAGAAGGCTCATCCGAATCAAGGGTTTATCCAATCCCCAAGTATGGAAACAGAAGTCTTCTCCTCCTCCTGCTTTTTGCCTGTCAGCGTTCCACCTGAAACACCCACTATTGTTGTACATTCAGCAGGAAAAGGCTATAAAATGGACAGGAGAAATCGACAAAGGGTCCAGCAATCATTTGCTGAACCCTTTGTCATTCACATTTCTGTGAGCGTTGAGCTTGATTTTTGGGTTTCCGCCTCACGGCGTCACCCAATCATCTTGCATCATTGTTATCCTTTAATCAATCTTCTGATTACCTTTAACTAAACCTATTTTCTTGAAACCTGAACAATCTCTCTTGTTCTACCTTAAACTAAATAACTAAAAACCTAAATCTATTACTACTAACCTAAACAATCTATATTTTGTCTTTCGACGATGCAAAAGTACTATTGTTTGCGTACACAGCAAAACATTTCTCTGAATTATTTCACCGAAGCCGCCGTTTTTTTGACTTACATCAAGAGCTAATGCCGTCTGAGACAAAGAATCTGCCGAACGACATGAATGAGACAGTATATAGGTGAGAAACAGGGAATGGAAGGAAGGGAGGAAAAAGAGCATACAGACCTGGAAAGGAAAAAGCTGTATCAGCAGTCCTACTTGAGGAATCTTCTGATACAGCCTTATGTTTCTTTCCTCTCAGCATAACGCCTTTCATAGAGCATCATACCTTCACCCCATAGCAATCTGCCGCTTATATGAGATACTGACTGGAGATACTCTCGTTGTTGAGGACACGCCGGATCGTCTCGGCAAACATATCCGCAACCGATATCTGCTTTACCTTTGAACAACGGGCTGTGTAAGGGATAGAATCCGTAAAGACCATCTCCTCCAGCGCAGAAGCCTCCACGCGCTCGGTAGCAGGACCGCTCATCACACAATGAGAAGCAATGGCACGTACACTCCTTGCACCAGCCTCCTTCATAATATCAGCAGCCTTGGCGATAGTACCGGCAGTATCAACCATGTCGTCAACGATAACGACATTCTTGTCTTTCACGTCTCCGATAATCTGCATGGTGGCAACAACGTTGGCACGGGCACGCGTCTTGTTACAGAGCACCAGCGGACAGCCGAGGTACTTGGCGTATGTATTGGCACGCTTCGACCCCCCGACATCAGGACTGGCAATGACGAGGTCCTTCAGATGAAGGCTCTGGACATAAGGGAGCAGCACGCCGCTGGCATAAAGGTGGTCGACAGGAACATTGAAAAAGCCCTGTATCTGGTCGGCATGCAGGTCCATTGTCATCAGACGGTCGATACCCGCAACCCCCAGCAGATCGGCTACCAGCTTTGCACCGATGCTCACACGCGGCTTGTCCTTGCGGTCCTGACGTGCCCAGCCGAAGTAAGGCATAACGGCGATAATCTGACGTGCAGAGGCACGCTTGGCAGCATCAATCATCAGGAGAAGCTCCATGAGATTGTCCGAGCTGGGGAAGGTACTCTGCACAAGAAAGACATCCTTGCCGCGGATGCTCTGCTCGTAGGAAACGACGAACTCGCCATCGGAGAAGCGGGTCATCACCAGATTACCAAGTGGACAGCCGAGGCTGGCACAGATTTTCTCAGCAAGATATCTCGTCTTTGTGCCTGAGAATACCAAAAAAGAGTTGTTTTCACTCATTTCTTTTCGTTGTTTATATTGATAAGGTATATAAATCTATCGCTTATTCTGCCTGCTACTGGCAAAAGGCACGCAGTCTTCGGAAGTGTTCAATGACGGGGCTGAAGTTCTGTTCACTGTGGATGCAGAACCTGTTCCAGAGGTCGTTACGGATTACCACACCGCCAAAACCCAGCGTACGCAAGGCCGCCAGGTCCGCCATCGTCACTCCTCCCATCGCATAGACATGCCGACCGAGAAGTCCCTGGCGTCCGGCTTCATCCAGTTCAACACCCGACAGTATCTCTTCCTCGTCATCCGTTGCCTCGCAGGGCTGATGGATATTCTTCAGGAAAACATAGTCAGACTGCCTCTTCATCGACTTCAACAGCATAACATCATCACACGTTCTTCCCACCGTTCCACGGTAACCAGGAGGCACAGACACAGCTGCACTGTCCAGATGAATACCGCCCAGTGCGAACTCGTCTTTCATGTGAAAATGCTGATGTACTATGATTCTGTGATGAAATTCAGAAGGCAGAAGTGAAAGAAGACGCTCCAAATAAAGTGGGGATGTATCTGTCTTCGAGATGTGGAGACAATCCAGACCCTCCTCGAAGAGCATACTAATGATTTTGTCTTCTTCCACAAAATACGTGGACTTAGTCATGACGACCAGTTTCATGCCATTACTTTATTTGCATTGCAAAGGTAGAGATTATTTCCGATAACTGCAAATTTTTCCTTATATTTGCAACATGAAAGTAAACCCATTGACCTACGACGGACTCTCCCGTCCTATGTATGTGCTGGAGGAAGCACGCCTCCGAGACAACCTGGCACTCATTGCCCATGTGGCAAATGAGGCCGGCGTTGAAATCATCCTTGCATTCAAGGCCTACGCTCTGTGGCGTACATTTCCCATCTTCCGCGAGTACATCAAGGCGACAACAGCTTCATCACTCTATGAGGCAAGGCTCGGATTCGAGGAATTCGGTGCCCCGACGCATACCTTTTCACCGGGCTACACCGATTATGAGATTGATGAGATCGCACGTTGCTCGTCCCACCTCGTCTTCAACTCCCTGACACAATACGAGCGTTACCACATCCGTACCAGGCTGGAGAACGAGCGGCTGAGCCTCGGACTGCGTGTCAACCCTGAATATTCAGAGGTCGAGACGCTCATCTACAATCCCTGTGCGCCTGGCACACGCTTCGGCATATCATCCGACAGACTGCCCGACAGACTGCCCGATGACATAGACGGCTTCCATGTACACTGCCATTGTGAGAGCGGAAGTGATGTCTTTGAGCGCACACTGGTACACATAGAGGAGAAGTTCGCAGGATGGTTCCCGCAGCTGAAGTGGGTCAACTTCGGCGGAGGTCACCTCATGACACGGAAGGACTACGATGTTCCACGCCTTATCCGTACACTCAGGGATTTCAAGAGACGTTATCCCTGGCTCAAGGTAATACTCGAACCCGGGAGCGCCTTTGCCTGGCAGACCGGACCGCTCGTGGCACAGGTTGTCGATGTGGTGGAAGACCACGGCATCAAGACTGCCGTCCTGAATGTGAGTTTCACCTGCCATATGCCCGACTGCCTGGAAATGCCTTATCATCCTGCGGTCCGCAACGCCTGTCTGGCCGACGAAGACGGAAGTGCCAAGGGAGAACACACCTACCGGCTGGGGGCAAACAGCTGCCTGAGCGGCGACTGGATGGGGTCATGGACCTTCGACCATGCACTGCAGGCAGGTGAAAACATTATCTTTGAAGACATGCTCCACTACACGACCGTGAAGACAAACATGTTCAACGGCATCAGCCATCCGGCCATCGCCCTGCTCCATCCGGACAACGAGCTGGAGGTTCTGCGTGAATATACCTATGAGGATTACCGTGACAGAATGGACTAATGGCACATTCTTTGCTATCTTAGCGATATAAGAAAACAACTATCAAGGAGGATGAATTATGGCATTTATAGACTACTATAAGATTCTGGGCGTAGACCGGAACATCCCACAGAAGGATGTACGTGCAGCCTACAGGAAACGTGCAAAGCAGTTCCACCCCGACCTGCACCCCAACGATCCGAAAGCAAAGGCCAAGTTCCAGGCTCTGAGTGAGGCTTTTGAAGTCATCGGAGATCCGGAAAAGCGTGCTAAGTACGACAAATACGGTGAGCAATGGCGCAATGCCGAAGCCTACGAACAGGCCGGCGGCTTTGGCGGATTCCAAGGAGAACAAAGCGGCGGACAGGCTGGTGGAAATCCTTTCAGCGGATTCGACTTCAGCAGCTTCGGCAGCGGAGGAGGAGGCTTCAGCAGCTTCTTCCAGGACCTCTTTGGCGGAGGAAGCCGCCGCCGCTCATCCGGATTCAACACCGGACGGGCGTACAGGCAGCAAGCACCAGGACAGATGGAGGCCAACGTCGGCATCGATCTCTACACCGCTCTCCTGGGAGGTGAGATCATCATCCAGCTATCAGGTGGACAAAAAGTCAAACTGAAGGTAAAGCCATTGACACAAGGCGGTACGAAAGTCCGGCTGCGTGGCAAAGGCTATGACCGTGGCGATGGTACCTTCGGCGACCTCATCATTACTTACAACGTGAAGCTGCCGGACCATCTGACTGATCATCAGAAAGAACTGATTGAACAGATGAGAAGAGAGGGCTGACGGGAGTTCCACACGCATTTCCAAGCTGTTCTGACGAAAAGAACTTCCATGCACACGGCAAGAGGAACAGCACGCTTCACAAAAGAAAACCAGAAAAAGGGGGAGTGTCAGCACGTATGGACGTGCTGACACTCCCCCTTTTCCGCATCACCTGCAGACCTGGAAGTCATCATTCCCTTACATTCAGGCCCTCAGCTACTTCACTTCACGAAGCTGAACAAACATCCGTCATCGGAAAACCAGCACGAGCTGACGGCCAGCCAGAACAGCGACAAAGCCCAAAGCAAGGGAGGCAAGAACATAAAGGGCAGAGGGCAGAAAGGCATTTCCGTCTTCTATCAGTGCAACATTCTCATTCATGAACGTGGAGAACGTTGTAAACCCGCCGCAGAAGCCCGTCGTAAACAGAAGACGGACAGAAGGGCTCATACCGCCCTCATCCCCGGACAGTGACGAAAAGACACCTATCAGGAAACAGCCCACGACATTCACAGCCAGCGTTCCCCAGGGGAAAAGTCCAGGCACAGCCAGCTGGACAAACTTAGAAACAACCATTCTCAGGCTGCCGCCCACGAAGCTGCCGATCCCGACCAGCAATATATCCTTGAACATCTTGATTTTCTAAATTATAATACATTCTTCGGAATTGATGCAGCCCTCTGCCTACATATATGATTCCGTTCTTTTCCCGTAAGTATCCATATTCTCCAAACAGCATGCCCGATTTCACGGAACAATCTGGCGGCAGGGATATTACTATCTGCACAGAGAAAAGTCAGTCCCCAGTACAGGGAACGTTGTTCCCGATGTATTGGGAACAATGTTCCCAACGACTGGAAACCATGTTCCCAACGGCCGGGGACCGTATTCCCATGTAGTTCTGCCGGACCCACAAAAGTGTCAGACTGATCAGAACACCAGGTTAAAGCCAAACCTGATGCCGCTCTTCGAGATACCCGGAGCGTGCGTATAGGTGAGGCGGCGCACGTAATCAACCTCCAGACACTTGAAGATATTATGTACACCCACTACGAGCTCCAGATAGGGATCGTGTGTCATCACACGTGTTCCTTCCGGGAACTTATACAGGTCAGGGTCACTGGCATTCTGGGGCAGGTAGGGATTGTTCTTGTCTGTCAGATGTCCCCACATACCCTTGAAAGCCATGTATTCACGCCACTTCAGCTTCCTGATGAGTGGAAGACGGTTGAAGAGCTTGCCTTCCAGATCCCATGCGAGATTGAATTGAGTATAGCGGTCGTTGAGGAATTCAAGGCTCTGCATGAGGTTGAACGTTCCCTGATGCTCGAAATAGGAGGTGTTGACAGGCGGCGTGATAAGAAACTGGAACGGAACTTTACTCCATTGCGCGCCTCCCTGCACCCGGGTGTCAATGTGGCCCCAGCTGCCCAGCCAGAACCGTTTATAGATTAACACTTCCGTAAGATTACTGTGAAAATTACCTCCCAGAATGTGGCGAAGCCCCAATGTGTGCGTCACCTTGAATTCCGGCGCATCAAGATTGACCTCCATACGCTGCTGCTTTGAGTTGACATAGGTCTGTCCGGGGCGGAAGTCGAGGCCGAGGATTATTTCCGTCATGCGCATCCTGTCTATCTGCGTGCCATCCATCTTCTCATAGATGAGCTTGCCGGTCGGCTTGTTGACCTCCGTACGCAGTTCAAGACTGGTTGCCAGACCATAATCCGTCTCCCACATGAAGTTAACTTTCTGACGGTTGTAGAAATACATTTTTTCTACCTTTACCGGACGGAATGCCATGAAGAAATTGTCCTTGTTGTGTATCAGATATTTATCGGACGGCGACTCGACGTCCTTGCTCAGCTCTACAGATACTTTCCGGATAGGGAATTCGATAGGCTGATAGTCAGGCTTGTTGAATGAATAGGTCACCTTGGCATCATAATAGTTACGATGCGACTTCGTACCGTAGGCATAGTACCCCTCGAAGAACCAATGCGGGTTGAACTTGGCTGTGGTGCGGGCAGAAGCACGGAGACGGATTCCGTCGACAAAGTTCTTTGAAAGGAAGGTGTTGACCGGGCCGAGGTCTACCTTACTCGGTGTTTTCTCCGATCCTGTTTCGATGAAGTTTTCTATCAGAGCCTTCGAGGCAAACATGACCCACTTGAAGTGCCTGGTCTTCGCCATCCGTTTGATGAACGAGTCCATCCCCGCTTCACTTTTCGTAAGCTGCGTTGTCCGGTGTGCCGCCCAGAATTCGTCGTCACGCATCTTGGCATTGGCATCATAGGCAATCTTCGCCTTTCCCTTGAAGAGCCTTTCGTCAATCGGATTGAAGGCATAGTTCGTCATACCGGTTGTCCGTATGACTACTGCCCGCTGCAGAAAGTCTGTCAGTTTCAGCTCGGCAATCATATTGTCGGTCGTCAGTGCCCAGTCGCCATTGCCCAGCTTGGTGAACTCCTGCTCGAACTTCATGGCATCCACGAAATTCACGCCAGTGTTGGCAGGCAGCTGCATATCACACTTTTTCACGTGCAGCGAACTGTCGTTCAGCACATACAGTTCACCACGGAAACCGAAGTCCTGCTGATTGGCAGGCATGAACTGAAGACGGATGCACTGGTCCTGGTTTACATAAACGGTATCATCAATATAGAAGTGATAGAATGAAATGGCAGTAGATCCTATCGGTGACGGGAAACGCTTCTGAAGGAGGTCGATCTGGTCGTCATAGAGATTGATGTCCTTGAAGAGATCCTTTACTATCGTGTTCAGGGCTTCTCCCGTCTGGATAAGTTTCGAGATACCCTTTGTAGACTGACCCAGTACAATATCTTTTTCATCGCGTGGATTCTTGCGGTAAATATGCTGTGTGAGGGTCTCGTCCACAGAGAGAGGGAGGATGAGCTTGTTGTTATAAGGACAGGTCTCTACCTGGTCGAGAAGCCATGGAGCCTTCTTGAACATGGAGCCTTCAAGTTCGTCAGGTGTGAGGTCGTTGACTGCCATCGTCACTTTCTGATACTTGTCATACTGATAAAAATCATGATTCTCCAGATGAGTCTGCTTCTTGGCAGCTATGACACGCCGCATAAGCTCCACTGCCGGATTGTCCTTCCGGGAATATCTGTGGCGGCGTTTCGCCTTTACCACGACTCCCTGCAGCTGCCTTGAATCAGCTATAAGTGTCACATGAAGCATTCTTGGCGTACTCGACGTAACCTTTATCCGGCGTGGTTTGTAGCCGACCGCCGTCACGGTAAGCTGTTCACCCGGCCTGCGCTCTATGGAGAAATGGCCGTCCGCATCACTCGACGCACCTTCTTTCAAACTCCGATAGACGGCGTTAGCGTATGGAATACTGTCTCCCGTCTGCGCATCGACTACATAACATTGGAGCAGCGTACTGTCCATGACGACCGGCTTTGAAGCTACCTTGGCCAGAGAATCCATCATCAGGAGGAGAGAATCAGTGGCCTGCATTATCGAGTCGTTCCCCGCCAGAAGTGAATCTCTGCCCAATGACAGGGAGTCACCGTGTGCAGGCAAGGTATCTGTCCTGACAAACAAGGTGTCGAGCGTGTACGCCTGTGCCGTAAAGGAGACTGACAGGAAAAGGAGAGCGAAAAAGAGTATCCCCATGAATGTCCGCCCTTCCTTCTTCGACCTGTCGGAATGGGAGCAGGAGAGGTTGTGTCTATTGAGATTTGAGAACATATTCATATCTTACATTGTTTTAGAGCAATGCAGGACAGCCCATAATGGTTATCCTGCACCTGAAGCCTCTCATCCTTCAGCAAGAGGGCAAAGAGGCTTTTCGGGAAGCCAGGGAAGATTTCTAATCAATCTCTTCATCTGCTTCGTATCCGCCCATTTCACGAATGGCATTCTTGAGCATCGTGTACTGTTCAAAGAGATTGTTGACGGCTTCCTCGCCATGTGTGAAATCGTGCATAGGGCTTTTGAGAAAGAAACTCAAAAACCGCTGGATGCCATAACGGCCGGCACGTGCCGCAAGATCGGAGAGCAGTGCGAGGTCGAGAAGCAGCGGTGCTGCGAGGATGGAGTCGCGGCAGAGGAAGTTGATCTTTATCTGCATGGGGTATCCCATCCAGCCGAATATATCAATGTTGTCCCATCCCTCCTTGTTGTCATTGCGGGGAGGATAATAGTTGATACGCACTTTATGGTAAATGTCTCCATAGAGGTCGGGCTGGTCATCGGCCTTGCAGATGGTCTCAAGGGTAGACAGCTTGCTGACTTCCTTTGTATGGAAATTGGCAGGTTCGTCAAGCACCAGTCCGTCACGGTTGCCCAGAATATTGGTTGAGAACCAGCCTGCCAGTCCGAGGTTGCGGGTCTTGATGATGGGTGCAAAGCCCGACTTGACCAATGTCTGCCCCGTCTTGAAGTCCTTGCCGGCAATCGGCATATGCATCTTCTCTGCCAACTCCCACATAGCCGGTATGTCAACCGTCGTGTTCGGAGCTCCCATGACAAACGGACACCCCTCTGCCAGTGCCGCATAGGCATAGCACATGGACGGTGCGATGTGCGCACGGTCGTCTGACTTCATGGCCATTTCCAACTGGCCGAGCGTCTTGTGATACTGCTCATCATAAGGAACATAGATTTCCGTAGATGCTGCCCAGATGACAACGATACGCGCACAGCCGTTCTGCTGCTTGAAGTTGCGGATGTCCTTCTGCAGCTCCAGTACCATATCCCAGCGTGTCTGACAGTCCTTGACATTGTCACCATCCAGACGTTTGGCGTAGTTTCTGTCAAAAGCAGCCTTCATCGGCCTGATAGCCATCAGTTCCTCACGTACCGGTTCTATATCTTTCGTCTTCAGGACTTCAGCATATACTGCAGCCTGATACGCATTCTGGGGATAGACGTCCCACGTTCCGAAGACGATATCTTCCAAATCCGCCAGCGGAACAATGTCCTTATAATGAAGATACTGCTTGGCAGCTCCTCGTCCCACACGGATCTTATCGTATTGGGTCATGGAGCCGACAGGCTTTGCAAGCCCCTTACGTGTCATTAACACTCCGGTCATGAAAGTCGTAGCGACTGCGCCGCAACCAACGACCATAATCCCTAACTTGCCCTCCGCGGGCATGACGTTTGTTTGCTTCATGTGACTTTACTGCAATATTATCTTAACGTATTCAAGTGGCATATATTGTCTTTGCACAGATTATAATTCATCTAAGCCCTTGATGATACGGTCCGCCACACATATGTCAGGGTCATCCTCCGTCCATCCCTCTCCCTTCAGCCATACCGTCTTGCAGCCTGTTTCGTGCGCCGGGAGAATGTCTTTCGCATAGCTGTCACCCACGACAACCACATTCTCTGGCCTATCCCTCAACGCCGCCACTGCCAGACGGAAGATCTGCGGATCAGGTTTCCGTACACCGACGACGGCACTTTCTGTGACAGTCTCGAAGAGAGAAGACAGTCCGAACTCATCAAGGACAATCGACATATTGCCATAGAAATTCGTCACCAGCCCAATCCTATGTTTCTTTTTCAGCCTCTCAAGCACTTTCCGAGCCGTCGTAATGTTGGCTTTTACCGAATTATACAGATCTTTCACGAGTGCATTCCACAGTTTCACTTCCATTCGCTTATCATCATGCAACCATCCCTTATCAATCAGGAATCCGGTCTCTATCCTCAACTTTTCCGCCAGCATCTGTCGGAAAGTAAAGTCCGGCTGGATAATGTTCTGCCGGTCCAGAGTACGTTCAGCATATACATAAGCTTCACGGAACTGTGACTCTGTAATCGGGACACTTTTTCGTTCAAAGGCATGCCACAGCATCTTCCCCCAGTGACAGCCTGCTGTATCAAGAGTGCCGCCGAAGTCGAAGAGGAACGAAACCGGCTCTTTCTCCTCTATATTCCCAGAGGAGAAGAGATGAGACCGTGATGAAAATAACGCATCGTCTGTTTCTTTGATCATGAGTTGATGATGATTGGTGAGGGAGTGTGGCCAGGATGACAGCTGACAGTAAGGAGAGGGAACAAAGAACGCCACTATCCGACTAACATCACCCAAGACTGTTCACATCGTTCTTTTCCGGGGACGACGAAGAGAAAGTGCTGCTGAAGGAGCTCCATACAGTGAGATTCCTGCACAGTTCCTCATGCCTCCTGTGCATATAGACATACAACACATTATACACGGTAATCTCAAACAAGAGATAGACCCATGGGCAGTTCAGCAGACAAGTGACATAGATGAGGATTGCCCGGCTGTTGAAAGTCAGGAGATTTGTGTAGGACATCAAAGGCCGGCTGCCTGCCAGGAAGCGTTCTTTTACCTCCTTTGGCACTCCGTCAATGCTGCCATACTGTTCCATCAAGGTGGCATGAAACTTCTGGAAAGCAGGGGTCCTGTGCTCCTGGCTCCGGCAATAATTCTGATAGTTGCTGTGAAAAGCTCGGTCCCAGAAAACGCCTTTTTCTCCCTTCAGTCGCTCTGCTATGGCATGTTCCCGGGCGTAAGTGTCCAGTTCCGATCCTTCCCTGCCTTTCAGAAAATAGAGGTGTATCTGCCGGTAATAGTCGCTCAATGAACTTTGGGGAGAATGACACAGCAGGCCTGCCACAGCTGCCAGCCACAGTCCCCAGAAACTCCAGACCTCTTCCGTACCGGGCATGGGCTGCTTCCAAAGCCGGAGAACAATGGAAAGATAAATAGCAAAGAACCACACATCACCGGCAAACCCGTCCAGACAACGTCCTTTCATCGACCGCTGATGGGTGAGCCGTGCAAGCTGACCATCTGTTGAATCGCAGAAATTAGCCAACATCAACAGAATAATCCCCAGCACGTTATGCAGCGTATCGGTGAAGAAGAACATGATACCAGCAGCCACTCCAAGGAAAATAGACAAGATGGTTATCGTGTTGGGGGTAACTCCCAGACGATGCCATAACAATGCAAATACCAGTCCGACGGGGCGTGTGAAGTGAATATCCAGCCATTCCTCGGTATCCGTAGATTTGAAGGAGGAACGGAGAAGGGCACGGAATCCCAGACCACAGGCGACTTCTCGTCCTTGCACTTCACCCCAAAAAGAGGAATCAGAATATCCTCTCTGCTGTTTCTTTGTCATTTTCTTCAATATATATTTAAGGTGGTGACAAACGGTGATAACAGACTGCAACCACTCTGCACCGCTTTCACACTAATTGCTTCTCTGGCTACTCAGAAGGAGGGCGGAGGCAGATCTTTTCACTATTGCTCTCGCCGCTTCTTCCCTGCAACGTGAGAAACTCGGCCAGTCGTTGAAGTCGATGATCACGTAGTCGCTGTTGCGTTTGATGATGGCGTCTCCACCGTACACTGGCGTTTGCAGCAGCCGTGACAGCTTTTCGGCATCAGCCTGCAAGCAGCGGGATGAGAATGGATAATGCTGCGGCCTGCCGTTTACCTGATCATCTCCGAACTTCGTTCCGTCGTCGTCACCGGGATAGTAGCAACGGAAGAGGCCCGTACCTTCAACACCATAGAACTTGACAAGGTCACCTTGCACGTGTGCCTGGACAACGACATCCTGGATACCCCGCTGCACAAAACTGTCTTTTGCATGTGCAAGTTCGCCTTCATCACGGCAGAAACGCACATCGTCCCTGCACTGTGCGGCAGCATCTCCGCGTTTTATCCAGTAACCGTCTGTACCCTCATCAGGCGGGAGAGGAAGATGGTTGTCACGCATCACCTTCTCTATATTGCTCCGTCTGCAGGCCCGCACACCGGCCGTAGGATTGATGACTCGCACACCTTTCTTCTCCAACTGCTCCAGACAATCCATTGCTTCAGGAGTGCGTGCCATCGAGAACAGTTGACAGTTGACAGCTGGCGGCTGACAGCTGACTGTTGACGACGCAGACCGGGCAGACGGAACAGCTTGACAACAAGATGTAAAAAATGCCGTCAGATCTTCCTCACGAACAACCCTTGCATTCTCCAAAAGGCTCCCGACCTCCAGCAATATAGCCAGATCTTTCTCTACGGAATTAGGCGAAAAACGTTCTGCACGCTGTATCAGCAGACACTCCTTCTCGTCATCAAGAACGGAATCAGCATTCATCCATCCTCTTTCCTTTGGGAGAGGCGGTATGAGCGAGGCGGCCTTCCTTATATCCTCCGCATGATCAATGTCGAACACCTGTGGCAGCAGAAAGGCTTCAATCTGCAGCCCCTCAGCAACAAGGGCACGCTGGAAATTGCGCATCCGGCTCTCCCCCTGCTCCACACAACGTTCCAGGACAGAAAGTGTCCGAGGTGTCAGGCCATAAATGCCAGCCGATATGAAACGGGAGTCAGGGCGAGCAGTGTCATAATATCCATTGATGCGCATATCTTCATCAACGTCCACATAGAGAGGTTTCTCGTCGTCGATGTAATCCGTAACCCCCATCAAAGCATCCGCCCCCTGGGTTATCCTTTTCAGGAAAGACGACACATAATCATGGAAAATCCGCTCGTCAAAAACCGTATCAACCGTCGTCAGAATGAACGGCTCATCCTGCAGGAAGCTACGCAACGCATGGAAACTGTGCATTGAGCTGGGGGTAGACTGTACCACATAATGCAGCGGAACCGGCTGTCCATACAGACCTTCACGCTGAATGGCCGACAGATGCTGCGCCACGACGGGCATGTGCTCGTTACAGACAACTGCAATCTCCGTGGCATCATTCGCCATGAATATCCTGACCAGACGGTCGATGAGCCGTTCCTCCCCTACCCTCACCAGCGGTTTCGGATCGGTTATTCCCTCCTGTGCCAGCCTCGAACCATCTCCGGCAGCGATTATTGCAAACTTCATTACTGCAAACTTACATATTTTTTCGGAGTTTCATGTCAGTTGCATTCAAAAAATAGAATCCCCGTCTACTATCATCTTGCTATCATCCAGCTGAACCGCACTCTTTGCAGCGTAAGGGAAAGTCTGCCGACTTCCCTCTCGGAACTATTTTATCACAGTTACCTTGCGGATATGGACATCTGCCAGAGGACGGTCATGGGCATCAACCGCCTGCCGCTGAATGCGGTCGACGACATCCAGTCCCTCCACTACCTGTCCGAACACCGTGTACTGACCGTCCAGATGAGGCGTCCCTCCCACTTTCTTATATATATCACGCACTTCCGGAGTCATCTTCACCTTGCCGCCTGTATGTGCATCCAGCCGTTCCTGTGCCCGGTCGAGCTGTCCATCAGAGAATTTCACTCCCCATACGATATAGAACTGCGAGGCCGATGATTCCCACTTCGGATTGACATCATCAGGCTCACGTGCTGCCGCAACGGCACCACGCCGGTGCAGCAGTTCCGGATAATGTATCTCTGCAGGAATCGAATAGCTCTCCGGCGTATCGCCTACGGCATCTCCGGGCTTTGCCGTCTTCGACCCGAGATCGCCTGTCTGTACCATGAAATCCCTGATGACGCGGTGGAACAGCACACCATCGTATGCCCCACTGCGTACCAGCTTCAGGAAATTGTCACGATGGAGCGGCGTTTCATTGTAAAGCCGGATACGGATGTTTCCGCTGTCCGTCTCCAACAGAACTTCATGCCGCAGCGTATCTGATGACTGCTGCGCATACACACTGACTGCAAGAAGAGTCAGGAATAACGTACATAAAATCTTCTTCATCGTTTTCATAAATATTATTTCACGGCAAAGATAAGCATTTCAGAACAAATATCCTAATCCTGAAAGAACAAAAAAGTACGGCGAGTTTATAATATGTTGAGGAAAGGATGTACCTTTGCACACTCAAACGAGAACTCCGAAGGCCATGCTCTTCGGTCTGTCCCCCGTGAAGGCAGCTCGCCGACAGACCGTTTCCAAAACCTGTAACAGGGAATGGCCCCCTCTCTTCAATGGGAAGGCCATCAGCTCCCAGACACCTGTCAGACAACACTTAGAACAAAAATGACACAAAAGAAAAGTATATTCCAGCGTCCGTTATGGGTAACTGTTTTTGCCCTCACTGCCGCCATTGCATGGGGATGGGCCTATCCGCTGATCAAGTCGGGATTTTCCGAATTCGGCATTACATCTGACATGACCGGGGCGAAAATGCTCTTCGCAGGCATTCGTTTCTGTATCTCGGGGCTGATAATATTAGTCATAGCCGGTATCGGCAAACGGAACTTCAAGGTACGGGAAGCAGTTGACTGGTGGTATATCCTGCTCTTCTGCATGATGAATACCACACTGCATTACGCTTTCTTCTACTTCGGTCTCTCCCACAGCGAAGGCTCCCGGGCTGCCATCCTCAACTCGCTGAGCGTCTTCTCCGTCGTCATCTTCGCCTGCATCTTCTTCAAAAGCGACCGTTTGACGGTGAAGAAAATCACCGGATGCCTTGTCGGTTTCGCAGGAATCCTCTCACTGAACCTGGGAGGAGCAGACAGCGGACAGTTCACCTGGCTGGGCGACGGCATGATCATCCTCAACGCCCTGTGCGGTGCATCGGCATCCTTGCTCACACGGGGACTGGGACGACGCATTGACGTGTTTGTCGGAACGGGATACAGTCTGGCCATAGGTGGCGTACTGCTGATTGTTCCGGGACTGCTCATGGGAGGACGGCTGCCGCAAACGACCCCATTGGGCATCACCTGCCTGCTGCTGCTCATTGCCATCAGTACACTCGGCTTCACACTCTACAACAAACTGCTCACCTGTAATCCTGTCGGAAAGATAGCCATCTACAATTCTCTGATTCCCATTGTCGGTGCCGTCACCTCCTGTCTCTGTCTCGGTGAGATATTCTATATAAAGTATGTGATTGCCGGAGCATTGGCAGCAGGTGGAATATACCTTATCAATAAATAGGTGTTCTACAAACTGTAGCAGCAATCTAAGGAAATACAGAATCCGAGAAATCGACAATCTACGATTGGTAAAGCAGTTTTACATTCCCCGAACTATCAAGCACTCGTTTCTTCTCGTCACAGCTTATACTGAAAAGGCAAAAAAGTCAGACAGGATTGCAGCCAATGTCTACTTGCATCCGAAGTAACGCCTGATTGCGTCCCAAGTAACGCTTACTTGCACGCCAACTGATGCCCTTTTACCATGCAAGTAGGCCTCTTCTCAATAATGATTTTTATCTCGTTATCTACCAGCCATTTACGATTCCCATCAACAGACCGTCGATTTCGTGTCTAATAGATTCCTTACCGATTTCAAAAAAGAAAGGATTGGCCAAGTTTCACAGGTAAGGGAGGAGTAAATTTTAAGGACAAAACAACACCGGCCATCCTCATTTTGGGACATCTGCAAGATAACGCTGATCCTCCCGGAAAAACCTCTGTGAAAAAGATGGAAACTATATGCTTTCCACCATAGAAGCAGGAGCCGGGGACAAGACCGTTCCTCCGTCTGGAAGTACTTCCGGACAACCTTAGATACAATAATCTGCCGCCTCCACCAGCCCCGACCGCATGGCGTAGCGTATAGCCTCGTGTACATTGTTGACTCCCAACTTGCGAAAGATATTCTTACGATGCGTATTCACCGTATGGAATGACGAAAAACGTTTCTCGGCTATCTCACGCGTCGTCAGCCCCAAGGCAATCTCCTTTAAGATTTCAGTCTCTGTCTTCGTCAGCTTCACGACATCCCTGTCAAGGGATGCGGCCGGTGCCAGGAGCAGGTCCGCAGCATGCTGGCAGAGGAAACGGTGTCCGTGCAGCACATAGTCAAGGCACTGTTCTATTTCCGACAGCCTTGCATCCTTCATAAGCACACTGACCAGCCGGCCGGCATTGACAATGCTGCGGATGAAACCGATACTGAGGTCTTCGCTCCAGAGTATCAGGTGTGCAAGCGGATAACGCTGTCCGAGTACAAGAAGGTCGGCTGTACCGGAGAAATCGAACAGGGTATAATCCAGTATCAGGATGGCTCTCGGACACCCTTTCAGCTGGTGTATCAATTCAGATTTGTCACCTGCCACCTGACAGGATACATCTTCCATGTGCGAAAGGACATAGAACAGACCTGCCCGTGTGATGTCCTGATTATCTGCTATGATGATATGCTGCATTCTTTCCTTTTCGGTTTATTCTCGCTCCTGCGAATGCAAAAGTAGACAAAATAGTCGAGAATATAAAAAAAATATTGTAAGTTTGCATCATCATTATTCAAACACATTACCTGAAATGAAAAAACTGCTTTTCCTCGTAGCCGGACTGCTGATGGCAACTGCTGCCAGCGCACAGGTACAACGGCCGAAACTCGTTGTCGGGCTCGTTGTCGACCAGATGCGCTGGGATTATCTCTATTACTATTACAATGAATATGGAAACGACGGACTGCGCCGGCTGCTCGACCACGGCTTCTCGTATGAGAACACACACATCAACTACGCACCGACAGTAACCGCCATCGGGCATAGTTCCATCTTTACGGGGTCAGTCCCCGCAATTACCGGCATAGCTGGAAACTATTTCTATCAAGATGACAAAAGTGTCTATTGCTGCGAGGACAAGACCGTGAAGAGTGTCGGTTCAGACAGTCCGGAAGGACAGATGAGTCCGAGACGGATGCTGGCATCCACCATCGGCGACGAGCTGCAGATTGCAACCGATTTCCGGTCAAAGGTAATCGGCGTGGCACTGAAGGACCGTGCCTCCATCCTGCCGGCCGGCCATGCGGCTGACGGCGCTTACTGGTGGGACACATCTGCAGGACATTTTGTCACCTCTACATTCTATATGGACAGGCTGCCAAGATGGGTTGAAGCCTTCAACGAAAAGAACCATACTGCTCCCAAGTTCGATATCAAAGGATCGACGCAGGGCGTGACGATGACCTTCAAGATGGCAGAAGCAGCATTGGAGAACGAGCAGCTCGGCAAGGGAAAGGAGACGGATATGCTCACGGTGAGCGTTTCACCAACGGATATAATCGGACATAAATACTCTACCCGAGGCGAGGAGAACCATGCCGTATACATGCAGCTGGACAAGGATCTGGCACATTTCCTCAAGGTACTCGACAAGGAAGTGGGCGAAGGGAACTATCTGCTCTTCCTAACTGCCGACCACGGTGCTGCCCACAACTACAACTATATGCGGGAGCACAGGATTCCGGCAGGCGGATGGAATTACAAACAGACGGTAAAAGACCTCAATGCATATCTGCAAGGGAAATTCGGCATAAGTCCGGTAATGGGCGAGGACAATTACCAGATCTATCTCAACGACTCAATGATCTCTGCTGCGGGGAAGAAGAAACAGGAAGTGATTGACGAGTCGATAGACTGGCTGAAGAAAGACCCGCAGTTCCTCTATGTCTTCGACGAGGAGAAGGTGACAGGAACAACCATGCCGGAATGGATCAAGGAACGCATGGAGAACGGTTATTTCCGCGGGCGGTCGGGAGAAATCGGCATCGTTACCCGTCCGCAGTTCTTCGGTGGGAAGGATTCGCCTTCCTTCCGTGGAACACAGCACGGGCAGCCGTTCCCTTACGATACGCATATTCCTTTCCTGCTTTACGGATGGAACGTCAGACACGGATCGACAGACACGGAGACACATATCGTCGACATTGCACCGACAGTCTGCGCCATGCTGCATATCCAGATGCCGAACGGCTGTATAGGAACGGCGAGATATCAACACTAAATTACAAATAACTTTTCTCTGCATGACACGTCACGGAATCCTTTCCCTGTGAAGAAAGAGAGATGGCCATGCAGACTCTATCTTATGCACATTGCAATTGCAGGAAACATAGGGAGCGGCAAGACGACCCTCACGACCATGCTGGCCAGACGGTACGGATGGAAGCCGAGGTTCGAGTCGGTGGACTACAATCCCTATCTGGAAGATTATTATAAAGACATTAAACGCTGGTCGTTCCCCATGGAGGTGTTCTTCCTGAAAGAACGTTTCAAGGATCTGCTGGAAATAAGGCAAAGTAAAGAGTCGGTCGTACAGGACCGCTCCATCTACGAAGGCGTCTACGTCTTTACGGAAAACAACTACGCCATGGGCAATCTTGACGACCGTGACTACGAGACCTACATGGAACTGTTCGAGGACATGACGGACGCTGTCCGATTCCCCGACCTCATGATCTATCTCCGGTCTTCGGTCAGTCACCTCGTTTCCAACATAGAGAAACGAGGAAGGGAATATGAACAGAAGATGCCCCTGGATTATCTCGAGAGTCTCAACAGACGCTACGACGAGTTCATCAGGGACAAGTACAAAGGACGTGTCCTGACCATCGATGTCGACAAGCTCGACTATCAGCATCAGCCGAAGGACTTCGGATTCATTACCGACAAGATAGACCGGGCACTGTTCGGATTGTTTTAGTACAGAATCCGCACCTGTCACACCGAAGGGGGAAAAGTCCGAACGAAGGAGAAGACCGACAACATCACATAGATAAAATAAGAAACCATAGCCCTGTCTGCCGGGAAAAACCATTTTCCTCAACAGGAAGATGACCGGATCCGGGCATTCACAGATACATACAATATGCATATAGCCATCGCAGGAAACATCGGAGCAGGAAAGACGACACTCACGAAATTGCTCGCTAAACGATACGGATGGAAAGCTCACTTTGAGCCTGTTGACAACAATCCGTACTTGGAAGATTACTACAGTGACATGACACGCTGGTCCTTCAACCTGCAGATATACTTCCTCAACAAACGATTCCGTGACATCGTAGAAATCTCACGGTCGGAAGAAACCATCATACAGGACCGCACCATCTTCGAGGACGCACGCATCTTCGCACCTAACCTTTACGACATGGGGCTGATGTCCGAACGCGATTTCAAAAACTATACGGACCTCTTCGACCTCATGCTTTCACTGGTCAAACTGCCCGATCTGCTGATTTATATCCGCTGCTCAATCCCACGTCTCATCGATCATATCCAACAGCGTGGGCGAGACTATGAGCAGACAATGCGCATAGACTATCTCAGAGGACTTAACCAGCGATACGAGGACTGGATAAAGACCTACAAGGGACATCTGATGATTGTGGACGGCGATACGACAGACTTCCAGGATAATCCGCAGGATTTCAAGCGGGTCACAGACATCATCGATGACCGTCTCTTCGGACTGTTCCCAATGGAATAAGGCACTTGTCCGGCAGAAAACGTCGAAAGCCGGTCGGGGCCACTGTACAGCACCGTCATTCGCCAGCGTCACTTACACCACTATCGCCTGTCACGCCAGCCACCGCCGCCTGTCCTCATCCCATATCGTCATTACCTGTCTGCACCTGTCAACATTGCCCACTTCCCACTCCACCGGACAAACTGACGGTCCGAATCCTTTGGCATGATGTTTGTTCTGTAATAAGTACAACAATATTAATCCGTCCAGAGTAGAAGTAACCTTCTATTCAAAGGACAAATGCAAATCATATATAGAATGGAGAAAACCAAGACTCTGATAATCGGCAGTGGCCCGGCAGGCTATACCGCAGCCATCTATGCCGGACGCGCCAACCTTCGACCGGTGCTCTACTCCGGACTGCAACCTGGTGGGCAGCTGACTACTACAACCCTCGTAGAGAATTTCCCGGGCTTTCACGAAGGAATTGATGCCAACCAGCTGATGGACGAAATGCGCCAGCAGGCTGCGCTTTACGGTGCTGATCTCCGTGACGGTTCCATCGTGAAGGCTGACCTCAGCAGACATCCTTTCCACCTCGAAGACGAACGAGGCAACGAGATTGAGGCCGAGACCGTCATCATCGCTACTGGTGCCAGTGCGAAATACCTCGGTCTGGCTGATGAAGAAAAATACCGTGGCCAAGGAGTAAGTGCCTGTGCCACCTGCGACGGTTTCTTCTATCGTAAACGAACAGTAGCCGTCGTCGGAGGAGGAGACACTGCCTGCGAGGAGGCCATGTACCTCTCCGGGCTGGCGAAGAAGGTGTACATGATCGTACGGAAACCCTACCTGCGCGCTGCGGAAATCATGCGCAAGCGTGTGACTGAAAAGGAGAATATCGAGATACTATACAATACCAACACAATCGGTCTCTACGGTGAAAACGGCGTTGAAGGTGCTCATCTCGTCCGTTTCAAGGGCGAGAAGAACGAAGAGAAATATGACATTTCCATCGACGGTTTCTTCCTTGCCATCGGCCATACGCCTAACACAGAACTGTTCAAAGGACAGCTGGAGATGGACGACCATGGCTTCATCGTCACACGGCCAAAGTCTACTGCTACCAGTGTTGAAGGAGTCTATGCAGCCGGTGATGTGGCCGATCCTACCTACCGGCAGGGAGTTGTGGCAGCCGGCACTGGTGCCATGGCAGCCATAGAGGTAGACCGGTTCCTGCAGAAGCAGTAGTCCCCCAGGTAGATTCTCCCCCCCAACAGCAGGGATATATGACCCATGCGGACGTAAAAGCAGACTACGACGGACGTACGAGCCGTATATCCCTGTCTGTGTAAGATGGCCCTTTCAACGGCTGCAATATACCAGCAGCCCGATACGGCTTCCTTTTCCCACCATTTCACTATTCAGGCAAACAACTTAATACTACCGCTTTATGCGCAACATCCTGTCCATCCTGTGCAGTCTTGCCTTACCCGTCCTCGCCGAGGCAGCGGGCTATGGTTTTCTGATAACCGGTACAGCATCCTGCACGAACAAACCAAGTACAAATATGTCAAAAACCGATACCATCACGCCCAAAACGACGTTCACTCGTCCCGATGACGCTACTTTACGCAAGACTCTGACCGCCGAACAATATGCCGTCACACAGCAGGCAGCCACTGAGCATCCTTTCACCAACGAGTATGATCATGAATTCAGGGAAGGCATTTATGTGGATGTTACGACCGGCGAGCCGCTCTTCTCGTCAGCAGACAAGTACGATTCTGGTTGCGGATGGCCGGCTTTCTCAAAACCTATCGACAAGAAACTCATCACCGGCCATACGGACACATCCCACGGCATGGTGCGTACCGAGGTGCGAAGCAGAACCGGGAAAGCCCATCTGGGACACGTCTTTGACGACGGACCGGCCGAGACCGGTGGAAAAAGATATTGTATCAACAGTGCTTCGCTGCGCTTCATTCCACTTGAGAAGATGAAGGCTGAAGGCTACGGAGCCTATATCAATTTAGTAAGACCCATGAAAGAAATCTATGTTGCGGGCGGATGCTTCTGGGGCACAGAGCACTATCTCAAGCAGATAGAAGGCGTCACGGCCACGGAAGTGGGCTATGCAAACGGAATCATCAAGAATCCGACCTATGAGGAGGTGTGTACAGACAAGACGCAGTTTGCAGAAGCCGTCCACATCACCTACGACCCGAAAGTCATCAGCCTGGAGTTCCTGTTAGGCTTATACTTCAAGGCAATTGACCCGACAAGTGTGAACAGACAAGGCAACGACCGCGGGACACAATACCGCACCGGGGTCTATTATACCGATCCGGCCGATCTCCCCACCATCAATAAGGTCTTTGCTGAAGAACGGAAACGGATAAACGGAAAGATTGCCGTCGAAGTCAAGCCGCTAAAGAACTTCTACAAAGCAGAAGAATATCACCAGAACTATCTTGACAAACACCCTTCCGGCTACTGCCACTTGCCATCGGCACTCTTCGAGTATGCCCGCAAGGCGAAGATGAGGAAATAGGATATACGGGAATACAGAAAAGCGATTGGATGCCTTTGGGTGTCCAATCGCTTTTCTTTTGTTCCTATTCTCCCCCGGAGACATTCTCCTAAATAGAGAACAGACCGTCCATCTCCGGGTTATCTGCTTGTCAACAGACCACTACGCTTCGGACGCTTGTATGAGCGGTAGTCATCGAGTTCAATCTCTACATCAGGCTCTACCAGTTCGCCATTATGAGGCAGACGGAACTTCATGTACCTGATGTTCAATCTACGCTCAATCCATTGATTCTCATAATAGGTATGGATACCCAGTATTTCATGCGTCTTCTGGTCCATCTGGTCATCGACAGTTTCATCTCTTCCAAGTACATTGCCATAGAGATCTTCCGTCCGGTAAAGAACTGGAAGATGGTTTGTATTAACCATACAGGTCGTGTAGGTAAAGAGGAAATTTGAGTCTGTCTTCAGATGGACAATTCCTTCATCCACCAGAAAACGACGGTAACGGTTCATGAAAAAGGTGGATGTCAGACGTTTGTGTACATTCTTCATCTGAGGATCAGAGAACGTAAGCCATATCTCCTGCACCTCGTCTTCGCTGAAGAACCGGTCGATGATTTCAATGCTCGTACGAAGAAAAGCCACATTTTCCAAGCCTTCCTCCAAGGCCTGTCTGGCCCCGGTATAGATACGTGCGCCCTTGATATCTACCCCGATGAAGTTAATGTCCGGATAGACACGTGCCAGCCCGACAGTATATTCCCCTTTCCCACAGCCCAATTCGAGCACAATCGGGTTGTCATTATGGAAATACTGCGTACGCCAACCTCCCTTCATATCGAACGGAATCTCACTGATAACACTGAAAGGATATTGAAAGACGTTACGGAACGTCTCCATCTCTGCGAATTTCTGTAACTTACCTTTACTCATGACTGCAAAGTTACAACAAAATTAAAGAATGAGGAAAGGCAGACCCACTTTTATCGCATCAGCATCCGTCATAGCCTGATAACAGAAACCTACTCCTGCAAGCCCGACCGGATTCACAGGGCAACAACCTTACCTGCAAACCGCGAAATACAGAATATACAGGGTTTTCTTCTGTCAATCTGTCTGCCGCTTTGCCAAACCACTCTTCCCTCTCTCAACGAAACGACTTTATAATATTCCAAGTGACAAAATGTCAGATTCTCCTCTACAAAACATACACCAAAAGAAAAGGAGATGGGACAGCAACATCGTTACCCGACTCTGCCTATATTCCAGGCCACGTCCAGTTGCATTCCAAGTAGTTGAACAGAAAACGGCAAAACAATCAGACATAAAAGCAAAAGAAGCCCACACATTGCCTTGTCAGCACCCAGCCCAATATAAGACCTCTATGAAGATAAGGCTATTTCCAGACCTGTTCCTGAGTTTTGAAGTCTTCCTCCAGACCTTCTCTACCCCACCCCGTTTCATGTTCAAATGGGCTTTGCATATTTCCCGATAAAACCAATATATGGAATCTTTTTTGTACCTTTGTAGTCCAAACAGATTCAGCATGGCAATCAAAGCAGCATTCTTCGATATTGACGGCACGCTGGTGTCATTCCAGACACATCAGATTCCAGCCTCGACAATAAAAGCAATCGAGCAGGCAAAAGAGCAGGGAGTGAAGATCTTTATCTCCACAGGACGTCCTGTAGCCATCATCAACAACATAGATCCCATCCGTCACCTCATAGATGGCTACATCACCTTCAACGGCGCACGAACCTTCATCGGCGATGAAGACATCACACTGATGCCTATCCCGGAAGAAGAAGTACGCACAATGATTACTGATGCTAGCTGCCGGAACTATGCCGTCGTGGTGTGCGGCAAGGAAGACATTGGAATCCACAACCACACCAGCATCTTCGACGATGTGTTTGTACGTGGCTTAGGGGTCACCAACATCGACATCCACCAGCCCATAGAACCACTGCTGCACCAGCCTGTCCTTCAGCTTACGCCATTCTTCAGCGTAGAGGACGAGAGGCTGATTCTTCCTTCCATGCCCCACTGCATATCTGCCCGCTGGAATCCGAGATTTACAGACATAACCCTGCGGGGAGCCGACAAGGGCAATGCACTGCTGCAACTGACGAAGCATATCGGCATCAGTCCGGAAGAGTGTATTGCGTTCGGCGACGGCGGCAACGATATGAGCATACTCCATGCGGCAGGCATCGGTGTTGCCATGGGCAATGCCGATGAGACGGTACAGGCTGCGGCCGACTATGTCACGACAAGCGTCGACGATGACGGAATACTGAATGCCTTCCTGCACTTCGGAGTAATCTCATAGACCGCAGATACGTTATCATCCTAAAAACGATTGCCGATATTCCCACATCACTCTGTAATCAGATGTACGACAAGAACAACAAATAAGAGAAAATGACGAATGACAGAGAATGGATGAGCTGCATCAGATCAGAAGTGACTGCAATTGTAAAAAAGAATGACAGACTTCGAATTTGAATTTATGGACAGCAGCAGGAATCATAATTCGAGATTATGACCTGTGTTTTCAGGACTGGCAGGAATCATGACCAACGGTCTTTCTATAATGGATTTTGAATAAAAAAAGTAGCAATGTCGAACAAAATAGAACGCTCTTCTCAGGAGAAACGGACCTCTTTCGTTGTCGTCTTCGCTTTCTGTGTAATGCTGGCCGAAGTCATCGTAGGCCTCTCCTCCCACTCCATGGCACTCTTTGCGGATGGAGTCCACATGGGTTCGCACGTGCTGGTCATCGGGCTTAACTGGGCTACATACATATTGGTACGGCGGCTGGAAAGCAATGGGACAACGAAATATGACACAGAAAAAATCCTGAATCTGTCGGCATTCACAAGCGGTATTCTTCTGATAATCATGGCCGTATTCATTATAGCAGAGGCCGTAGAACGACTGACAACGCATGGTGCAATTCAGAATTATGAACTTGCCCTCGTCACGGCAGCTATCGGTCTGGTGGCGAATACCATCAGCGCATCTGTCCTTCACGGCCATCACGGCACTGCTGATTACAACAGCCATGCTGCCTACCTCCACGTCCTGTCCGATGCACTGACGGAAATCGGTGCGATTATCGGACTGCTCTGCGCCATGCTCTGGGACATCACCTGGATTGATGCCGCCGTTGCAGTCGCCAGTGCCATGATTGTTCTCCGCTGGGCAAGACGTCTGCTATGGGACACAGGAAGGTCGCTGACAAGACTGTAACAGAGGGACTTCTCCTGTGAAAAACAGCATGGACGAGAAGTCAATTTCAACACTACAGAGATATTCCCAGCGGTTGGGAATGTTATTCCCGGCTGCCGGGGACATAACTCCCGACGGCTGGGAACCGTATTCCCATACGTTCGGGAACACGGTTTCTGTAAGACCGGGAATCTACAGGTACTGCAAAGATTGTTTCGATTGACAGAATCCGTTGCCTTCTCAGGCCTCTACGTTCCCCGTCCGTTTCAGCACTCCCCAGGTCTGCAGCTCGCCCTTGATTGCCTTGAGATAGCTCTTGAAAAGCACGTAATACATTATCCAACGATAGAAGAAGCGTTGAGGAATAATCCACAGCAGCACCCACAGACGTTCATGCTCGAAAATATAAGCCATGATCGACACACTGGCATCCACGAGGAGGAACAGCAGGTAATAGAGGAATATCTGCCAGGCGTTACCCGTAAACAGACCGAGCAGCATCAGAATATCTGCCAGTGGAGAGAAGGTCGGGATGATGTACTGGAAGATGAGCATATTCGGCATTGCCCACAGACCGAAGCCGCCTTTCGACCTGGCGAAGAGTGACGAACGGTGCTTCCAGAAAGTCTGCATCACGCCGAAGGACCAGCGGATACGTTGTTTGACAAACTGCCGCACCGTCTCCGGGGCTTCGGTCATGGCGACGGCATAGTTCTCATTTTCAATGACGTATCCATGCTCGTTGATGCTCATGGTAAGGTCGCAGTCCTCAGCCAATGTGTCGGTTGTAAAGCCGCCGACCTCTTCCAACGCCTTCTTGCGGAAGGCACCGATGGCACCGGGAACAACCGTGACGGCATTGATGTTAGAATAAGCCATGCGGTCGAAGTTCTGGCTTGTCGTGTACTCGATAGCCTGCCAGTAAGTGAGCATATTGCGCTGGTTGCCCACCTTCACATTACCGGCCACGGCGCCGACCCTACCCGCCTCATCAGCAATAAAATGCCTCATCAGCCTGCTGACAGCATCAGCCTGCAACTGCGTATCGGCATCGACACAGACGACAAAGTCCGTCTTACAGGCCGCAATCCCATAGTTCAGAGCCGATGCCTTCCCGCCGTTCTTCTTTGCAAGGACAGTGACTTTCCCGTCGTTGCTGAACTTTTCCATGACCTTTCCGAGCGTATGGTCTTTGCTCCCGTCGTCCACCAGATAGATGTGGAGTGCCGGATAGTCCTGCTGTTTCAGATTGTCAATAGTGCGGACAATATTCACCTCTTCATTGTAGGCAGGAACGATTACCGACACCGCCGGTGCCGTCTCGGCATCTATAGGAGCATAGCTCCGGCGGTTTTCTGCCCGCTTCTCACGTATCATCAGGATATACATGAAGACAAGCCTCAGGAAACCGAGAACCAGAAACACCAGAAAAAGGGCCGTGAGGAAGTCGCTGACATGGTAAATCAGTTCTGCCAGACTGAGATTTGCCTGCATGGCATAATACTCCTTGCCTTTCTTTACCGGAGGCATGAGGGTCTGACGATTCATGCCGAGATACTGTTCCAGAGAGATGAACTGATAGCCTTCGCGCTGTAACGTCTCGATAATCCTGGGCAGCGCAGTGACGGTCGGCTTTCGTGTCGAACCGCCGGCATCATGTAGCAGGATGATATGTCCGTACTCGTTATGTACTCCATCCAGCACACGCCTGTAGATCTGGTCTGCCGTCACACCCGGCTGCCAGTCATTCGGGTCAATAGATTCTCCGACAAACAGATAATTCCTCCGACTTGCAATCACCATCGGCCAGATCTCCTCATGACCGGTGGGGTCGGCATCAGCGTTATAAGGGGCGCGGAAGAGAATAGTGCTCTGCCCCGTTATGCTTTCCAGGAGCATACGCGTCAGTTTCAGTTCGGCAAACGAACGCTGGTCGGAGTTCTCTGCCATGTCATGATGGGTGAAAGTGTGGTTTCCTATCGTGTTTCCGGCATCATAGACCTGCTTTACAAGAGGGAGGTTCTTCTCCATCTGCAATCCCACCATGAAGAAAGCCGCAGGTACACGATACTTTTTCAGCGTACTCAACACCGACGGCGTCCAGTGCGCATCAGGCCCGTCATCGAAGGTGAGGACAAGCTGCTTGTCCCCGCATCGGCCCAGCCGCTGAACGGTGTATGTGGCAGGAAGTTCCCTATAATGTTCTTCTGTTATCAGCCGGTTGTCCTTGTCAATGCTCACGGCGATCTTCCCCGGATGAGGTTCTGAGGTCACATTCAGCACCTCACCGGCACCGACGAAGTTGACATCATCCGTGCCGCTAAGCTGCATCAGCCGCCCGATGGACATCCTGGCGACACTCTCCCATGACATATCTTTCCCATAGAAACGCCATATACGCTTGTCTTCCGTACCCAGCCGCCACACGGCATAGCCTGCTACATGGTACTCTGCTCCGAAGCGCATGATGTTGAATGTAGTGGCTGCATCGGGGAAAAATACCTGGTGAAGACTGCCGTCATCCTCATTCTTATACGAGAAATTGAGGTTATAGGTATCATCATTGAAGCTGACGGCGGCTCCGGCATTCTGTGCAGAAGCCATCATCTGGTCGAACGAAACGGCAGCACCGCCTTTCTTTCCCTGCACCCAGTCATAGCCATAAGCTGCCAGACCGAGCACGATCTTGTCGTTGGGAACATTCCTTGCAGCCCAGTCCGTCGCTTTCTCAACCCACCGCTGTGAACAGACAGGGCCGGGCTGGCTCGCTGCATTGTGCTCGTCATAAGCCATGAGAAAGAGGTAGTCGTCGTATTTAGCCAGTTCCGGCATATTGTAGTCGTCATTGAAAGCGGCGACGGCCTGTGTCACATAGAGACCTTGGGAATGGAAGACCTGCGCAAAATCCTTCACCAGAGTTATCAGCAGTGCATCATCATTGATATCCAGTTCCTCCAGGTCAAGATTGATGCCGGAAAAGCCGTTCTTCCTGCATATTGAAGCCAGCTCGTTGATCATCGCCATGCGCTTTCGATCATCCCGCATAATACGTCCGATAGCTTCCGGACGGAAAGCGGAGCCATAGTTGTTCGTCAGCATGGGCAGAACCGGTATGCCTGCATGGCGCATGAGCTTCAAGGCACGACGGTCTATCCTTGTCTCTATCTTGTCCGTCCTGGGGTTGATGAAGAACCACTCCGGCAGCACCATATTAAGATGTTTCAGGTTGTTTTTCAATGACAGATAAGCGTGCTTGTCCCAGTTCACATACCATGCCGAACGGACACCCATACGTGGATCTGTCCATTCAGCAATGTACTTTGCCGTAACACGGTCTGCTTTGCCTACGAAACGGTGCTGCCTTGCCGCAACACCTGCATAGTTACTGTGCATCTTCTGTTCCTTGAAGAAATCGCGGAACGACTTGTAGGTCTTCGCCGTCTTACTGTCCTTCAGAAAAGGCGTACTGGCCAAGACCACCTTGCGGTAATCGTGACGGAAAGGCATCTGAGGGCTTTCCTCCAAGGCAAACATCGCCAGAAAAACCACTCCCAGCAACAATACAATCGTCACAATAACACGCAACGTCCATTTGAACCGATTCCATCGTTGTTTCGAATCGGTCTGAAAAACCTGTTTGTCCATACTTGCAATCTTTTCTACTCTTTCTGATCCTGTTTATCCCAAACAGTACTGCAAAAGTATAATATTATCCAGTCAGCATGGAAGTTCTCCATGTAAAAAACAAAAAAGAACTATTAAATTAGTATAACGAGCATAGGACATTCCGATGGGGAAACGCACAGGGACACTCCAAGAAGCCTGCTGTCCCATCAGTCCAGACAGACAGCCTCCACCTTATTCTCCTGCAAAACAAACGATTCGTCCCTCACTCGTCACTCCTTCGATGACAATTCTATAATCCTTATGGAAGGTTTCCGGCAGCAGCAGACGAAAGCTGCGGCCACGAAGGGAGGGACTCCAGATGGGTGTACGCCGGCTGGGAGTATAGCCCTGCGGCACCTGGTAACCCAGGGTGGTAAATGCCTTCGTATTTGTCAGTGGTACATCGGCCACCTTGAAATCGCCTTTCTTCGTCGTGATGGAGATAACACCCATACCGCCGATTGCTCCCCAGATAACCGTCGAACCGCTCTTGAATACATCTACTCTTTCCACGTCGGCCATCTGAATATTGTCCAGGTCATAGTCTTCATTGACAAATATACCGTCAATTGCGACGGCCGCTGGACGACGGCCGCCCACCGTCACACCACCCCTGACATAGCACTTCCCGAACTCCACTGTGACACCCGGGACTCTTCTCAGCAGTTCGTGCAGACAGGTCGCACCGATGTCCTCGATGTCGCGCAGTCCGAAGGAAAAATCGGCTGCATGGGCATAAGGGTCGGAGCGGGAAGCATAACTGGGACGATGGCTGAACACATGAACCTCTTCCATCCGGATACTTCCGTCCGGAATGTCCAGCGTAGCATCGACGCGCACCGTATCATCACCGCTCCATTCAAACGGAGGCATCGCTCCTGCATAAGGGGGGAACACATCTTCATCCAGCAGCAGTTTCACCCACGACTTCCCGGTCTTTGTAAACGCATTCAGGACATATTGCGTGCCTTCCGGGAAATCCATTCCCTCGAAAGAAAAACATCCCTTTTCATCGGTCTTTGCAGTTGCATAAAATCCTTTGTCAGGTGATATCAGATTCACTATGCCGTCCTTTATCGGCCGGTGGCCTGCCAGTGTCTCCACCTTCCCACGTATTACCGCCGAAATCTCTGCACCGTTTCCCCCTTTCCTACAGTCTCCTTTCATCACGTCACCCATACGGTATCTGCGCCAGACGTTCCCTTCAAGAAGTTCCTTCAACGTATCCTTTTCATCGAGAACCGAGGACGGTTCCTCCGGGAAACAATACAGGTCGCTGTCAAACAGCAAGTGGTTGAAAATACCAGAGCTTCCTTTGCGATTATCCGACTCAACACGCTCGAGACGTAACGAGACATCCATCGTCTCATCCGGCTTCAGTCCCTCTGCTTCGACAAGAAATGGAACAAGCCCGTCTGCCGTCCTGTGTGCATCGTCCCACTTCACTGAAACAGAACATTGTTCTTTCTCGGGGAACAGAAACCTGAGCTGCTCGTCAACCACATCAAAATTACTGTCAAGCAGCAGGAAAGAACAGACTCCGCCTTGGACAAGGCTGTCTCCATGAAGAATCGTCTCCCTATCCCTGTAAATCTTTCCATAATAGAACGGAACAGAACGGCAGTGTGCCAGCAGCCAGTATTCTTTCTGTATCCTGTCGGACGCGCCTGTCAGTTTCACATGAATATCTTCTCCCGACTGACTGATGTCCAGGAGTTTCTCCCTCTTTTCCTTCTGCGGCCCGGAAGGACACGCATACTTATGCGGCAACAGCCGGCCGTATCCTCCGATAAAGATGCTTTTCAGGCTTTCGTATCCCTCCAGATCCAGCATGTTCCTTGTATAGGAACGAAGCATATAACGCCCCGCCGCCACACCTTCAGGAATATCTATCTGCCCCGCAAATCCCTGATCGCTTCGAAGCAGACGAACACGCTTCACGACAAGCCGGTCCGGCCCCAGCAGTTCTACATACACATAACGGCTGAGGCTGTCTGGCTGATGCGTGATGGCATTCACCAGAAAAACACGGAAATGGATGCGCTGCCCTGCCTGATAGCTGTCAGCATCAGTACAAACATACGTCTTTTCCTGCGGGAAGAGCCTGACCTGCCGGAGAATGCGGTTCAGGAGCACATTGTCCGTCTGGGCGTACAGGGCCGTCTGGGCAAATATAAACAGGGTTACGAAAAACAGTTTTCTCATATTATAAGGCATCAGTTAGTTCCATCCCGCCCATAGGTCTACGGGACGGGAAAACAGTCTGTAGAGTACAGTGCAAATTTACACAAAAAATCCCGGATTACGATGCAGGTGAAACAAAGAAAACTTTCTTTCAGGAAGAATTGCTTGCCAGACAGGGCCTCCGGATGAATCGCCAATATACTGACTTTAGAACCTACCTACCGTCTTTCAGCCTGAAGAAGGAACATAGCGGAGAGGGACAACTGAAGAGGAGGTTGACTGATTTCTCCGTTCTGCTACGCACACCTGAAAGATTGAAAATCACCAGTTATGTCATAATAAAGTCATGCAGGTTTCCTCTTTACCCTTACCTGCGGTCTAACTAAGCCTTACTTGAGACCTTACTAAGGCTTAATAGAGCTTCAATCAGTGCTTAGTTGGGTTCCAACTAAGCACCTTTTCCCAAGAGCAAACATAACCACATCATTATCTGAAGGTTACGACATGAGAAACGGTCATTCCGACTTGCCTTCTCCAAATGCTGGATACGTGACTTTGTAAATTCTTTTCGGAAGAGGAAAAACGAATAGAAAAAAAGGAAGAAAGAAAGGAGAAGAAGCAGAGGGGCGACAGATTGTCCAACAGATAGCCACAGAAAACATATCGCCGGATTACAAACTATGCGAGCAAGGTTCTGCACCTCTGCCCACTGTTTTACAGAAACATTTTGTAATTTTGCAGTCCAGAAGACTGCAGCAACGGACAGGTACTCATGAACGACTTTCCGGCCATGTCTCTTTCCATTAAATGACAAAGTGAAAATAAGACGATGATATATCCCAAGAACTTCGAACAGAAAATCGGTTTCACCGAGATAAGAACCCTCCTCCGAGAACGCTGCCTGTCACCATTGGGCAAGGAGCGGGTAGACGAAATGAGCTTTTCCACAGATGCCGGACAGATAAACACATGGATGGAAGAAATCAGGGAGTTCCGCCGGATACAGGAGGGACAGGATGATTTTCCGCTGGACAACTTCTTCGACGTACGCGAAAGTGTGTCGAGAATACGGCTGGAGGGGACACACATGGAAGTGGAGGAACTGTTCGATCTGAAGCGTTCACTGGAGACCATCATTGCTATCGTCAGCTTCCTGAGCCGTGGAGAAGAAACCGAACAGGGAGAGATACGCCACTACACTCCCGCCCTCTATGCGCTTGCAGACGGTATTGCAACCTTTCCCATACTTGTACAGCGCATCTCACAGATCATCGATAAATTCGGCAAGATGCGTGACAACGCATCACCCGACCTGCTGCAGATTCGCCGGGAACTTTCCCGGATGGAGGGAAGTATCTCACGGACGCTTTACAGCATCCTGCATTCGGCACAGGCAGAAGGACTTGTCGAGAAGGACGTTACGCCTACCCTGCGCGACGGGCGACTGGTCATCCCCGTCGCCCCAGGCCTGAAACGAAGAATATCAGGTATCGTCCATGATGAAAGTGCCACCGGACGCACTGTGTACATTGAACCTTCCGAGGTTGTGGAAGCCAACAACAGAATCCGAGAACTTGAAAATGAGGAACGCCGAGAAATCATCCGCATCCTCACAGAGTTTACCAAAAAGATGCGTCCGAACGTGCCGGAAATCCTCGATTCATACAGCCTCATGGCGGCAGTAGACTTCATCCGTGCAAAAGCCGAACTTGCCAGGCTCTTCCGAAGCTTTGAGCCAGAGGTGAGCGACAAACCACATATCGACTGGATAAGGGCTGTACATCCGCTCTTACAGCTGTCTTTGGAGCGCAAAAGCAGGAAAGATGCAAATCGTCTGTCATCAACGGACAACAGCCATGCGGATAAAGACTCAAATGACCAGATTTCTCTACAGGAAGACAATAACCTATCGGAAGAGGAGTATAAGACAGGGAACGTACCCCCATCTGTGGTCCCGCTTGACATACAGCTCACCAAGGACAAGCATCTGCTGATTATCTCCGGGCCTAATGCCGGTGGCAAATCGGTCTGTCTGAAGACGGTGGGACTGCTGCAATATATGCTCCAATGCGGGCTGTCCATCCCTGTCGGCGACCGTTCCACGACAGGTGTCTTTACGGACATCATGATTGACATCGGCGACGAACAGAGCATCGAGAACGACCTCAGCACCTATTCCTCTCACCTGATGAACATGAAAATCATGATGCGCCATGCTACCGAACACACGCTCATCCTTATCGACGAGTTCGGAACAGGCACCGAGCCGCAGATCGGCGGTGCCATTGCGGAGGCGGTCCTGCGCCAGTTCTGGAAGAAACACGTCTGGGCGGTAATCACGACGCACTATCAGAATCTCAAGCACTTCGCCGAAAGCCATCCTGGAACAGCCAACGGTGCGATGCTCTACGACCGCCATGAGATGCGCCCGCTCTTCCAGCTCGCCATCGGAAGACCGGGCAGTTCGTTCGCCATCGAGATTGCCCGGAAGACAGGAATACCCGAAGAGGTAATCCATGATGCAGCAGACATTGTCGGTTCAGACTATATTCAGAGTGACAAATATTTGCAGGATATTGTCAGGGACAAACGTTACTGGGAGAGCAAACGGCAGACCATACACAGCCATGAAAAGGAGCTGGAGAAGCGGATTGCACAGTATGAGAAGGACATTGCCACACTGGAACAAAGCCGCAAGGACATTCTCAGACGGGCAAAGGAACAGGCTGAGGAAATCATCAAGGAGAGCAACCGGCGTATAGAAAACACCATCCGTGAAATCAGGGAGAAGCAGGCCGAAAAAGAAGAAACCAAGCGCATACGGCAGGAGCTGGCTGCCTACGAGGAGGGCTTGCTGTCTTCAAGTCAGCCTGACAAACCCGGGAAAAACAATAAAAAGAAGATGAAGGACAGCGGACTGCTGTCAGATGAGGACTTCCAAAAGAAAGTCGACAAAATAAAGAGCCGCAAGGAACGGCACGAACAACACCTGAAAGAAAGAGCCGGGAAGCAGCAGGCAGCCGCAGAAGCACTGAAGAATGCGGTGCGGAAACAGCAGACGGGCGGTGTGGTGAATGTAGGTGATGCCGTAAGGATAAAAGGTCTTACGACCATCGGGAAGGTAGAGGCTATCGATGGAAAACAGGCGACTGTCATCTTTGGCGATATGCGGACAAAGATGGCCATGAGCCGTCTGGAGCACGTAGATGCTGCCTCCCTACAAACAGAACAGCAACAGTTCCAGGCATATAATTACAGCCGCGAGACCCGTGAGACCATCGACAAGCACCGCAACCAGTTCCATCAGGAGCTCGACGTACGGGGCATGAGGGCTGACGAGGCCCTGAACCAGGTGCAATACTTCATCGATGATGCCATCCTTGTGGGAGCTGGACAGGTTCGGATTCTCCATGGAAAAGGCAATGGCATACTGCGCCAGCTCATCCGCCAGTATCTTGCCAGCATACCGAATGTAAAAAGCTATCGTGATGAGCATGTACAGTTCGGCGGTGCTGGCATCACAGTTGTGGAACTGTGAGCGGGTTTGGCGGACTCATTGCTTCATCACACAGACAATCAGAACGACAAAGGCAATAAAATCGATAGTGTCAGCGTTATATCATAATATGAACCATCTAAGTCTTTTGCACATACTCCGCAGCCAACGGAAGGATATTCTCCTGGCCGCCGCCATCACGGTGATGCTGACGGCGTGTGGCGTGGACCGAAATATAAAGAAAGGTGAGAAGTACCTTGCCTTAGGAGAATATTATGACGCTGCGATACAGTTCAAAACAGCTTACCAGCGCACACCACCCAAGGACAGACACCAGCGCGGCGAACTGTCATTGAAGCTGGCAGACTGCTACAGTCGCATCTCATCTTTCCAAAGGGCCATTGCTGCTTACCGGAATGCCATCCGGTATAAAGAAGACAACGGCGAAACACACAGGAGACTGGCTGAGAATCTGATGAAGAACGGCAGCTACACAGAGGCTGTAAAGGAATACCGCATCGCCCTCGACTCGCTGCCTGATGACCAGACTGTCGCCCGAGAAATGCAAGCCGCATCAACCGCTGCTGCCGCAAAAGCGCATGGATCAAAGTACATCGTGAAGCGGATGGACGTGTTCAATTCGCACCGACAGGACTACTCGCCCATGCTCTATGGTGACAAATACGAACAGCTGTATTTCACTTCGACACGCAATGAGGCGAAAGGGGACGAGCCGAGCGGCATTACGGGAGTGAAAGCCGGGGACATTTTCCTGAGTGAGAAAGACGAAAAGGGGAAATGGGGCACACCGAAAGTCATCGTGTCCGGGCTGAACACAGAGGCGGATGAGGGAACACCTGCCTTCTCCGCAGATGGCAGGGAGATGTACATCACGCAGTGTCTGACCGACCCCAGCTACCCGCGCTACGCCCAGATAGCCGTCAGCAACCGTTCGGATGCAGCATGGGGAAAGGCAACAAAGCTGGAAATCAGCCGTGACACCCTGTCGAGTTTCGCCCATCCTGCGGTATCGCCAGACGGAAACTGGCTTTACTTCACAAGTGACATGCCCGGCGGGAAAGGCGGTCTTGACATCTGGCGGGTACGCCTTACAGGAGGTACGACAGGAGGGGTAGAGAACCTGGGAGACCCTGTCAACACACCAGGAGACGAGGAATTTCCGACATTCCGGCCAAACGGTGACCTTTATTTCTCCAGTAACGGACATGGCGGACTGGGGGGCCTCGACATCTACATAGCCAAGGCGGGCAGCGACCACCGTTATCACCTGGAGCATCCGGGCTATCCGCTTAACTCACAAGGTGACGACTTCGGCATGACCTTCGAGGGGCTGCACAACCGAGGCTTCTTCTCTTCCAACCGGGGAGACGGCCGGGGCTGGGACCACATCTACAGCTTCGAGCTGCCCGAAGTCATACAGACCGTCAAGGGCTGGGTCTATGAGATGGACGGTTATGAGTTGCCTGCCGCACAGGTGTTCATGGTGGGCGACGACGGAACCAACAGGAAACTGGCGGTCAAGGGAGACGGTTCTTTCGAACAGGAGATACAGCCTGGCGTCAGTTACGTCCTCCTTGCAACCTGCAACGGTTTCCTGAATCACAAGGAAGAAATAAAGGTCAGTCCGGTTGAAGCATCCAAAGAACATACCCTCCAGTTCCCCTTGGCAGGTCTGCATGTCCCTGTGCTGATTGACAACATCTTCTATGATTTCGACAAAGCAACGCTCCGTCCGGAATCAGAGAAAGCCCTGAACGAACTCGTCAAACTGCTGGAAGAAAATCCGAATGTAACAATAGAGCTTTCAGCCCACACCGATTACATCGGTTCTGCCGAATACAACAAACGGCTCTCACAGCGACGCGCGGATGCAGTAGTAGCCTATCTCACCTCACACGGTATTGTCCGCGACCGTCTCACACCGGTAGGCTATGGCAAGGAACGCCCCAAAAAGATACGCAGGAAGCTCACGGAGAAATATCCCTGGCTGAAAGAAAATGACATCCTGACAGAAGACTTCATCAAGAAACTCGACAAGGAAAAACAGGAGATTGCCAATCAGCTGAACCGCCGGACGGAATTCACTGTCCTCCGGACCACCTACGGGATGTTTGACGAGAAGGGCAACCTGAAGCAGCAGCCCAAGCCGAAAACGAAAAAGAACAGCGATGACAATGAAATCATCATCGACCTCAATCCCTGATTTCTCATCTTCGCTTATCATCGCCCATCATCGTTTATCATCATCACCCATGACAGCAACTCACACTCCTCTTCCCTCAGCCTTCACAGCCTATACCCGCACGCTCTTCGGCGATTCGCTCTACCGGCTTTTCCTGAAAGCACTGGAAGAACCGGCACCTGTAAGTATCCGGCTGAATCCTTTTAAACTGTCAATGAACAGCTGGAAGGTAAATGCGGAACTGAAGCCGCAACCCATTCCATGGTGCAGGGAAGGTTATTGGCTGGCGGTCCGGCCCAGCTTCACATTCGACCCGTTGCTCCACGCCGGTGTATATTATGTGCAGGAAGCATCGTCCATGTTCCTGTCCCACGCTCTGCGCCACTGGGTGAAGCATCCCGTCATGGCACTCGATCTGTGTGCGGCACCGGGTGGAAAAACGACCTGCGCACGCACCGTTCTGCCCGAAGGGTCGTTCCTTTTCTCCAACGAGCCTATAGGGAAGCGGGCGCAGATACTGGCAGAGAACGTACAGAAGTTCGGTCATGAGGGCGTTGCCGTCACCAACAACTATCCTGGCGACTATAGGAAGTCCAGGCTGCTCTTCGATGTCATCATGGCCGATGTACCCTGCTCAGGCGAGGGGATGTTCCGCAAGGATCCGCAGGCCATTGCAGAATGGAGCACACAGAACATGGAGAACTGCCGGCAGCTCCAGCGCAGCATCATTGCCGACATATGGGACAACCTGAAACCGGGAGGCATTCTTATCTATTCCACCTGCACCTTCAATGCCCATGAGGATGAGGAGAATGTAGCATGGATTCTCAAGGAATACGGTGCAGAACTTCTCCCCGTACCTACGGAGAAAGCATGGAACATTACCGGTTCGCTTATCGGGAATCCGATGCAAGACGCTCGTGCGTTCCCGGTCTACCGCTTCATTCCAGGCAGGACACGCGGAGAAGGATTCTTCATGGCTGTCATCCGCAAATGCGGAGAAGACGAGAGACTGAAATACAATGCGCCAATATCATCTGACAAGGCCCTTGCCGAAGCACGTAAACACCTCCGGATATTATCCTGTGGCGTAAAGGAGGGGACACTGAAAGGCAAGACCCTCATTCCCGACCACACACTGGCATTCTCCCTCTCTGCCGACAAATCGGCTTACCCAAAGGTTGAAATCGATTATCCGACGGCAATCGCCTACCTCCGGCACGAGGCTGTCACACTGCCTGATGAGGCGCCGCACGGTATCGTTCTGCTTGCTTACAAGGGACATCCGATAGGCTTTGCAAAGAACCTCGGCAACCGTGCTAACAACCTCTATCCACAGGAATGGCGGATCAAGAGCAGCCATACGCCGGAAAAGCCGGATGTCCTTACAGAAAGAACATAAACACATAAAGAAATATGCAACAATACCTCAATCTCCTCAACCGCATCCTTACAGAAGGAGCACAGAAAGGCGACCGTACCGGAACAGGAACGCTCTCCGTCTTCGGCAACCAGATGCGCTTTGACCTGCGAGATGGCTTCCCTCTGCTGACAACGAAAAAACTTCATCTGAAAAGCATCATCTATGAGCTGTTGTGGTTCTTAAAGGGTGACACAAACGTACACTACCTGCAGGAACATGGTGTGAGAATATGGAATGAATGGGCGGACGAGAACGGCAATCTCGGTCCCGTCTACGGTCACCAGTGGCGTTCATGGCCCGACTACAAGGGAGGGACCATCGACCAGATCAGTAACGTAGTAGAAATGATCAGGCATTGTCCGGAGTCCCGCCGTATGCTCGTTACCGCATGGAATCCGGCGGAGGTCGACGAGATGGCTCTTCCCCCCTGCCACTGTCTTTTTCAGTTCTATGTCGCAGACGGAAGACTCTCCCTCCAGCTCTACCAGCGTTCGGCAGACACTTTCCTCGGTGTACCCTTCAACATAGCCTCCTACGCCCTGCTGCTGCAGATGATGGCACAGGTAACAGGCCTGGAGGCAGGTGAATTTATCCACACGACAGGCGACACCCATCTCTATCTGAACCATCTGGAACAGGCAAAACTACAGCTCACCCGTGAACCACGTCCCCTGCCGAAGATGAAGATAAACCCTGATGTCAAGGATATCTTCAGCTTCAGATACGAAGACTTTGAACTGACTGATTATCATCCCTGGCCACATATCTCAGCAGAAGTAGCTGTATGAAAAAACAATGAACATGAACATAAACATCATCGCTGCCGTGGCTGCCGACCGGGCCATCGGCTACAGGAACGACATGGTCTATTTCATCCGTGAGGACCTGAAACGGTTCAAGCAGCTGACAACGGGACATACCGTTGTCATGGGACGCAGAACTTTCCATTCCCTGCCGAAAGGTGCGCTGCCCAATCGTCGGAACATCGTACTGAGCCGGACAGAAACTGACTTCCCAGGCTGTGATGTCTATCCTTCACTTGACGAGGCTCTCCAGCATATCAGTGCCGGCGAACAGGCTTTCATCATCGGCGGAGCCAGTCTTTACAAGGAAGCTCTTGGCATTGCCGACCGGCTTTATCTCACAGAAATCGCCGCCACCCCACCCCATGCTGATGTCTTCTTCCCGGTTTATGACAACGGAACATGGGAGATTGAATCGCAAGAGACACACCCTGCAACCGCAGACCATCCGGCGTTCGCTTTCGTCAATTACATTAGGAAAGAGCCGAGATAAGCCCAGCCCATACCTTCCAACGTCTCTTACAGATTTCCATTCCATTCTTTCCAGCACAGGACCGCTGCCGGAAGTCAGCCCGACACTCCTGTACCATTACAGACAACATCTATCCGAGGACAGTTACCGCAATGTAGACCAGTACAGGGAACAGCATTCCCGACCGGTCGGGAATGCTGTTCCCAAGCACCGGGAATATGCTTCCCGGCCGTTGGGAACTGACCTCCCAACGGCCGGGACATAAAAAGACACACACAGACCAGAATGTGTCAAAGCACGAATGCCTTTTGAAAGTCTTACAGTTTAAAACGACACAACAAGAAAAGCCCATTTCAAAACTCCTTTGTGAGCAGAGAAATAGGCTTTTCCTTATTTTCAGAAAATATCGTCTTACAGACTGGAGGTTGTCAGACCGCCGGTTTTTATTTTGATGCACTCTCGCATCTTATAAAAACCACAACCAGCCTCTTCGGGCCTCCAACCCTATTCTACGACAAAATTATGCAAGTCAACAAACTTGCCGCGCTGGCGGCGTTCCTCAATCATACGTGCCAGCTTGGCCCTGCGGTGCGGTGCAATCCACTTGCGTCCGAAAATATTGGGAATGGCCACGCCAAGAGCGATACAAAGCAACACCAGCGATCCGTTGATGGCGTTCAGGACTGCAAATGTCACCTCACCGACAACACCTTGCATCTCAATGAGCCCGTAGAGCGCACGGTACATCAACACGCCTGGGACAATCGGGATGACAGCGGGAATGGTGATACACTGGTGCGGTGTATGCAGGAGGTGTACGGCCTTGATGTTGATCAGCGAAATCAGTGCAGAGCCGCAAAGTGAACCCACTATCAGCCCCAGACCCAAGCCGATATTGCCCGTCGCCGGCCCGAGGTTGATGAAGTTGCGGGAGCATACACAGATAATGCCCCCGACAGCTATCCACGGCATCAGCCGGTAAGGAATGTTGTAAATGGTAGCAAAGCCCATAGCCGATACGGCTGCAGCAATGGCATACTCTATGAAATTATGGTGAGGCGTCATGGACAGGTCCTTGACAAAGTTGTCAATACTGCCGCACTTGATGGCGATTGCAATGCCGAACGCCATAGAGACTACAATGAGCAGCGTGTTCATCGACCGGACCAATCCAGTATTGATATGATTGTCCAGCAAGTCGTTGACCGCATTAATCAAAGGAACACCCGGGACAATGTAAAGCGCACAGGCAAGAAGCGGATGCCATGGGGTCGAACTGTACAGGATGGGGCGGAGGAACGCAGGCAGTGCTTCCTGAACAGATGGGAACGACAGATAAGACGACAGCCATGCCAGAATCGTACTGACGAAAGCCGCTATCGCAAAATTGGCATAGACGTTCGAACCGGAATGATTCAGGTACATCCGCAGACGGTTGCCCAAGATGGCAGCAAGGGAGGCATAGAAGAACGCCGTCCAGTCGCAGCCGAACTGGATGCAGAAACCGCCGCAGGCAAAGCCCGCCCCGATGGCTATCATCCAGTCTGTATAATAATGTCTGCCGTGAGCAATCTTCTCAAGTTCTTCTTCATATCTGTCCAAAGAATAATCCTCCTGGATAGCGCGCCACGAAAGCTTCGAGATTTCCTGAATGGCAAGCATATTGATTACGTGCTTGTCACAACGCTGCATCTTCGAGAAGCTGTGTGTCTCGTCACTCACATTTACCTGAAGGATGTAATAACCGATGTCCATGTGCAGATTTTCCTTGGGCAGTCCAAGGTAAGCCGCCGTACGTTCCATATTACGTTTCACGCGGCTCGTATCTGCCGAACTCTCCATAAGAATCTGTCCTGTTCTCAGGAGTAAATCAAGTTTTCTGCGAAGGATCTTCTTGGAAGATGCCATCTGATTCTCGTCCATAAATAAACAATCTTTAGCTTGAAAAACGTTTGCAAAGTTACGATTAATTATCCACATAGGAAAATTACCCTGCAACAAATCAAGGTTTTATCCAGACTTTTCACACAGAAAGATAAAAAGATATGCTCCGTGAAGTCTGTGAGAGATTCATGGAAAAGAACAGGATACAGAAAACTTGGAGAGTGTTCCACAATATTAAAATTCCTATGAATGGAAGAATCCATTTTGCAGAACACTTGTTCCCAACCGTGGATGCATAAATTTCTTACCGTAGCGAATTTTCTTCCAACCACAGGAAATTTCTATTACTTCTATTCCATTTCTTAAGGGTGTGAGGGTACGCAAAAGTGTAAATGCCCTTTTGAAAGTCTTACAGTTTAAAATAATCCAATAGAAAAAGACCATTTCAAGACTCGTGCTCGAGTAAAGAAATGGTCTTTTTTTATTCTAAAAAGTACACTGCTTACAAATTAAAAGTCATCAAGTCGTTAATTTAGATTTTGACAATCCCTCATCTACCCAAAGAGTAAGAATGAAAAATAAACCTTGCAAGTAGCTAACAACACTACCAATAACAAATTGAATTATTCCGTGACAGGACGGACACCATTAGCTCCAGCCCGATAGTAGCTTTGTACAGGGTACACCATGGTGTCATATATGAACAGACCACAACCTTGGGAAATACTGCCAGGAACTGCCGACCAAAAGGAGCCTATGATGCCAACAGCTCGCAAAGTACCGTCTTTGTCGCTGCGATTACCCAAAGCAGGGAAATAGATGGTAACATCCTTATTACTGTTTGTCCAAAAATCATGACCGAAGTTGTTTTTGAACTTATTGGGATCGGTAATTCCATCAATGTTGAGATTACTCATATAAGTAGGTGTTCCTCCTTCAGATTTACCAGTGTCGGTAAAGCCAGTAAAGGCATTAGAGGCAGGCATCTTAAAGCCGACAGGACAAGGATCGTAAACAGTCTTAATGACAGGCGCATCATTACCATCTTCAGAAAGTGTTTCTGCATGACTGATGGCAGACCAAAGGTTCAAGTAAGAATAATCTTCAATAGAAGCATTCCCGGAGTCCCATAATGTGCTATGGACATAGAAAGTTTGAGGATTTTGAATAAGATTGACGAAAATATTACCGTTAACAGCTTCGACTTTTTCCTTTTTGATCGAGCCTTGAGCAAGTGTTGTTTCATCAACACCTGGGAAGGCATCCTTACGTCCCCACTGGTAGAGCGTCGCATAACCTCTTCTGATAATTCCGGGGTTCTGTGTGATGGTAATGTCAGTGTACTGCTTTATGCCGTTGTTAACAAGGTCTTGTTCGACACGGAACTTTACACTGCGGGGGGTATGGTAGGCGGTACTCTCCCATTGGGTGGGTGTCCAGCCGAGGGCCTCGGTAGTGAAGTTGTATTTCACACCCTGATGGTTCGTGACCTCAATTGGAGTGAGTGCGCTCTGTGGAGTGAACCACAAATGCCATGACCAGACAACCGTTCCGTTCTTTGTCGCAGCAATCACAGCGTTACCACTCTTGATGTCGGAAGTCTTGACCTCAAACTGCAGGAAGGCATTACCGGAAGCGTCGTGTGAAATGACAGCAGTTCCGGCAGTAAGGTGAACGAGATCAGCTTTGTCGGCCCAGACAATTTTGGCACCGTTGACACCGGCATAGGCTCTTCCGTTGGTTTTTTCTATCCAAGGATCCGTGATAGCTTGGTTGTTGTGATCCCTAAACTTGCGTAATACATGTGGATCTTTAGAAGATGAACCTGAAAGAACATCACAGGTATAAGAATTTGGATTATATTTGCCTTTCTCTATAGCATTACCGTAAACAAGTGGGATGCGGTAGTAACCCGGAGCTGAGATAACATAGCAGTTGGCAGTACTGCGAGCAGTATGTCCACCCATCGTAGAAAGGTCATAGTAGTTACCAGCACTACCTAAGGGTATAGCTTTCTTGAGTTCCTCGTTACGTGAAAGCAACAAGTCTTTCACTTCTGCCTTCTTAAGCATAGCTGTCCCAGTCTCGGCCACCACGCCTCCATCGCCTTCATTTTTACTAAGACCGACCAACCAATCCGGCTTCTCTGACATAGAGAAATTGCCGTCACCATTGGCGTCGTAGCCGATAACCTTCCAAGACACAGCCTGCTGCTCTCCGTCCTTCTCACGGTAACTGGTAATGGTGTAGTGCTGTGAGGTGGTCTCATCATAGTTGGCAGGACGGGACGGGTTGGTCGAGGTGAGAACGTAGGTCCAGTCAGAGTGCTTTTGGCTTATCTTGTAGGTACGGGTGGTGCCGGCTTTCCATTCGCCCTTGAGGTCAACGTTTATCTCTGTACCGTCTGTGAAGTGGATGTAAGCTTTCACGCCCTTGCCCGTAAGCACCTGCGGTATCATGAAGAATGTGTAGTTGTCTCCCGGCTTGCCCATGACAGTCGTGTTGGGGTTGTAGGCGGTACTGACTACGATGTCCGAGAGAATGGCAGTACCGCGTACATCGGCGGAATGATCCCATGTGGCACCAGCACCGCTAAACTCCTTGGAGAGCGTATACTTGCTCTTCATCACAGCGTTGCGCAACTCGACACGGTCAATATACTTATTCCAAGAAAGGTTCTGACCAACAGCGAAGCGAATGGCAGTGAGGGCGTGGCGAAAGTCGAGGTCAGCTGTCGGAGAAGCCCCATGCGTGGCATAATGTACGTGGCCCGTGCAAGCCGTCATGAAGTCTACCTGTTTCGTTACGTCAGACTCCGTCTCGAAGTCCACGGTAGGGCTTCCCTTCGCAGCAGAAGTTTTGCCGATGTTCATCTTCGTATAATTCTCCTTTGAAGGGAATACGGAAAAGAAGCAGGCGTGAGGGAGCGACCATTCCCATTTGATAGGGGTGTAGAGCTTGCCGTCACTCGTCGTCTTCTCGGCGTGGAACCACTCTGGAGTAGTCAGGATACTGGTGGCAGCATCGCTACGCAGACCTGTCGTTGAAAAGTCACCGTCAATGGCAGTCTTTATCTCGGCACGAGTGGCAGGATTATCCCTCACAGGGTTTACACCCTCAACAGTAGTCTCTATCAGGCAGATATCGTTCTTATTGTTACTATGTACCTCCAGACGGCGGCCTGAGAAGTCGGCATCGGAAAGACTTGCAGATAAGACACTACGTGTCGTGCCACCTGAACCGCTGATAGACAGGGTCTGTACATCGTTTACGTTGAAGCCTACTAAGACATCACCGGCACCTCCTTGTCCAGACATTAAGTCATCATCGGCACAAGAGACGGCCGACAGCACTACACCGCCCACAAAGAGGGCTGAAAATACATAATGTAAGAATATCTTCTTCATTTTTACTTTTTTACTTTTTACTTTTTGTTCTTTACTCTTTACTGCATCTGAAATCTATCAGCCTTCGATATCGTCATCGTCGTCCCCATCTTCATCAGTAGGTGGAATTACATGGGGTTTGAAGTCCGTATCAGGACTACCAGTCAGCAGATAACTGTCACTGTCGATGTAGAGGGACGAGGCGGATGGTTTTAGGTAAATTTTCCGTTCGCTTAGTTTTTCTTTCTTCATACTGTGTTATTTTTATATTGTTAAAAAATGTTATGTGGAAGGTTAGGAATGTTCTTCGTTTCAAGACACGACGGACCGATGCCGGTTTCCCCGACATTTGTCAGTAGCTAAAAACATCTTTGCATCTAATAATCTTACGATTCCTCCGTTCATTGTAGTTTCATTGTAGTATTGTAAAAATAGGATCTTTCCTATTTCTCCTTTTCCGCAGAAAACGAAATAGTACAAAAAAGCAAAGAAAACCTTGGACAGTCCTTTGCCTGCAACATCAGCGCGACATAGTTCATGCGCGCATAAAGGAAAATAAGAAATCGAAATCGGAAATAGGCCTAGCCTAAGAGAGAGAGAGAGAGAGAGAGAGAGAGAGTACAAAATTATTTGGAACTACCAAATAATTACATATTTTTTTTCGTTTTTTTTCTGCAAAGAAGTCCATACTGATACAGCAACATTTACACCTGTTACATAAGGTGAAAAACTGCACATTATCAATATAGTTCTCTGCTTTCTTCACTTGCAATCTCCTTAATACAGGTGCAAAGATAACAAAATCATTTAAAAACAAAAAATATGAGGGGGTAAAATCACTTTTGCCAAAGGAAAACTGTTTTGATTTCTATCTTGATACATATATGAGATTCTTTTTTACAGGAATGGGTACGGTAATCCTTCCGTTCCCACTTCCTGATTATATTGTCGGATATTAATGAAATAAGTGACGGATTTAAGGCAGGTCCTCCTCCGCCAACGCCTTACGAATATTCTCCTTTGCCACGGCCGGCCTCATTGCTTCCTCAAGCGGCATGCCTAACGGTGTTATACATTTCACATAGGTGAAACCGGCATGCAGCAAAGCCTCCGCACCAGACACTCTCCCTGCTATCAGCATCACAGGTACACATTTCCGGATACCGTATTCCAGCACTCTGCCAGAAATCTTCCCCATCAACGTCTGTTCATCAGCACTCCCCTCTCCTGTTACAATCAGGTCCGCCCCGTCGACAATCTTGTCAAATCCGGCCGTCTCTAAGAGAATGTCAGCTCCAGACTTTGCTTTCGCATCCATGAATTGCAGGAAAGCATACCCCAGCCCACCTGCCGCACCGGCACCACGATCCCATGAACGGTCATGGCCCAGATGAGCCGCTGCCATACGAGCAAAAGTACGTGCCCGACGCTCCAGACTGGCTACCATCTGGGGGGGTGCCCCTTTCTGGGGAGCGAACACGGCAGCTGCGCCCTGTTCACCAAAGAGGGGATTATCAACATCCGATGCCAGCGTGATATCCAGATTCTGCGGAAGTCTGTCGTGCCATCCTGCTCCAAAGGCATCCTTCAAAGCTGCCAGCATTCCCAGTCCACAATCGCAGGTAGCCGATCCTCCGAGTCCAACGACAAACCTTCTGAACCCTCTCCGGAAGGCATCAGCGAACAGTTCGCCAACCCCGTAAGTCGTAGTATGCAGAGGATTCAGTTCCTGTTTTCTAAGAAGACTGATACCACAGGCAGAGGCTGTCTCGAGAATCACAGTGCCGTCTGCACTCACTCCATAGGCTGCCCTGATGGGACGCATGAGTGCATCGTGGCAGCCAACTGTAATTTTCTTACAGTCCAAAAGCTGCGAAAAGACTCCCAGCATCCCATCGCCCCCATCCGTGACAGGAATCCTGACGACCTCGGTATCCCTCCAATGCTCCCGGACTCCTGCCTCAGCAGCAGCCTCAGCTTCCACAGAAGAAAGACATCCCTTAAAACTATCAATTGCTAAAACGACACGCTTCATAACAACCGCAAAGATATTAAGAAATCTTGAATTATTTGGAATTTACATCTATTATATATATCTTTGCAAGATGAACAGTAATTAGATGCCTTTATGAAACAGTTTTTCAAATTCGTTTTTGCTTCGTTCGTGGGAATGCTTCTCTTCAGCATTGTCATGGCTTTCTTTGCACTCATCACCGTCGCAGGTATGATTGCATCGCAGGATGCAACCAAAGAGCCAGAAGCAAATTCGGTGCTCGTACTGAATCTTTCAGGACAGCTGACAGAGCGGGGCGAAGACAACATCATCAGCCAGCTGCAAGGCAGTACGACAGGCAGCATCGGTCTTGACAACCTGCTCGAAGGTATCCATAAGGCAAAGAACAACGACAACATCAAAGGTATATACATTGAAGCGGGGGCTTTCGCAGCCGATTCATACGCCTCGATGCAGGCTCTGCGCAATGCCCTGCTCGACTTCAAGAAGAGTGGAAAGTGGGTCATTGCATACGGAGACACCTATACACAGGGAACATACTATCTGGCATCTGCCGCAGACAAGGTCTACCTGAACCCACAGGGACAGATAGACTGGCATGGACTGGCCTCCCAGCCAGTCTTCATAAAGGACCTGCTGGCAAAGGTCGGCGTAAAGATGCAGGTTGTGAAAGTGGGTGCCTACAAGAGTGCTCCGGAAATGTTCACGGGCGACAGAATGAGCGATGCCAACCGGGAACAGACCGCTGCCTACCTGAACAGTATCTGGGGAAACATAACCAAGGAAGTCGGTGCAAGCAGGCAGCTGTCCGTCGTACAGCTGAACGCATACGCCGACAGCATGATAACCTTTGCAGCACCGGCAGATTACGTGAAGATGAAGCTCGTTGACGGACTTGTCTACACAGACCAGATGAAAGATGTGGTAAAGAAGCAGTTAGGCCTCCCATCCGACAAAGACATCCCGCAGGTTTCGGTCACTGATTTGAAGAATATCGAAGATGAGAGTCAGAAAGAAGATGACAATCAGATTGCCATCTACTATGCCTATGGCGATATTGTCGACGGGGCGGCCGGCGGTATGTTCGCACAGGGTCACAAGATTGACGCACAGACCGTATGCAAGGATTTGGAGGCACTGGGAAAAGACAAGGACGTAAAGGCGGTTGTACTGCGAATCAATTCGGGCGGCGGTTCTGCTTATGCCTCTGAACAGATCTGGCATCAGATCATGAAACTGAAAAAACTGAAACCGGTTGTCGTAAGCATGGGTGGCATGGCGGCATCGGGAGGATATTATATGTCAGCCCCGGCTAACTGGATTGTAGCAGAACCAACAACGATTACCGGGTCAATCGGCATCTTCGGAATGTTCCCTGATGCCAGTGGCCTGTTTGCAGAAAAATTAGGAGTAAAGTTTGACGAGGTGAAAACCAACCAGCATTCAGACTTCGGAACACAGGCACGCCCGTTCACAGAAGAGGAGATGGCCTTTCTCGGCCAATATGTCGACCGGGGGTACAGACTCTTCCGCCACCGTGTGGCAGAAGGACGCAGAATGACTGACGAACAGGTAGAGAAGATAGCGCAAGGACATGTCTTTACCGGACAGGATGCACGGAAAATCGGACTCGTCGACCAGCTTGGCGGACTGGATGTAGCCCTCATGAAAGCTGCCAAACTGGCCAAGCTGTCCGGTTACAGCACTTGTTCTTACCCGGAAGAGCCAGGCATCATCGAGCAGCTGTTAGAGCAGACAAAGCCAGACAACTACCTCAGCGAACAGCTGAGAGCCAACTTAGGCGACTATTATGAGCCGTTCTCCCTGTTGAAGACGCTCGGCCGCCAGAGTGCCATTCAGGCACGCCTGCCTTATTTCCCCAACATCCACTAACCGAGAATGGAAGGAGACCATATCAAGATAAACAGATGGCTGTTACCTTTCAGCTGGCTTTATGGCCTTGCCGTAATCATCCGTAATGAGCTGTTTGAGCTGAATATTCTCAAGACCCGACGATTTGACATCCCGGTCATTTCTGTCGGTAATATTACCGTGGGGGGGTCTGGAAAGACTCCTCACGTGGAATATCTTATACGGCTGCTGAAGGACAAGATGAAAGTGGCAGTGCTTTCACGTGGATATAAGCGCAAGAGCCGTGGCTACGTACTGGCCGGCAACAACACGCCCATGCGTGAAATCGGTGACGAACCTTACCAGATGAAGATAAAATTCCCAAATATCCGGGTAGCTGTAGACAAAAAACGGTGCGAGGGAATAGACCGTCTGACAACTGATGAGGAAACAAAAGACACAGATGTCATCCTTCTGGATGATGCTTTTCAGCACCGGTATGTACAGCCGGGCATCAATATTCTTCTGGTGGACTATCACCGGCTCATCATCTACGACAAACTTCTTCCAGCAGGAAGACTGCGCGAGCCGCTGTCAGGCAAGCATCGCGCCGACATCGTCATCATCACGAAATGTCCTGCCACTCTTAACCCGATAGACTACCGCGTATTGAGCAAGGCAATGGAACTCTATCCTTTCCAGCAGCTTTATTTCACGAAATTGGAATATTGCCCACTTGAGCCGATCTTCCATAAAGGACTGTCCATGCCGCTGACAGAGATAAGAGGAAAGAACGTTCTTCTGCTCACGGGCATAGCATCTCCCAGGCAACTGGAAACGGATATCAATGCCTATACGGGCAACAACGCACTGACCATGCTTTCGTTTCCCGACCATCATTCATTCACTCAGAAGGACATCAGGCGCATCAATGAGGCTTTTGCCGGCATGGAAGCGCCCAGAATGATTATCACTACCGAGAAAGACCAGGCACGTCTTATGGGTATTGAAACTCTGTCGGACGACGTTAAAGACAACATCTATGCCCTCCCGATCAAAGTAAGATTCATGCTTGACAAGGAGGAAACATTCAACAAAAAAATAATATCCTATGTACGAAAAAATTCAAGAAACAGCATCTTGGTTAAAAGAGAGGATGAGCACAAGACCCAAGACGGCAATCATTCTGGGAACAGGCCTCGGACAATTAGCTTCAGAGATAACTGACAGCTACGAATTCTCTTATCACGACATACCCAACTTTCCAGTCTCGACAGTAGAGGGACATGCCGGGAAACTGATTTTCGGCAAACTCGGCGGCAAGGACATCATGGCCATGGAAGGACGTTTCCATTTCTATGAAGGATATGGGATGAAAGAAGTTACCTTTCCTATTAGGGTGATGTACGAACTGGGCATCGAGACGCTGTTCGTTTCCAATGCCTCCGGAGGTATGAGTCCGGAGTTCAAGATTGGCGACCTGATGATCATCACTGACCACATCAATATGTTCCCGGAACATCCTCTGCGCGGACGGAATTTCCCGACGGGCCCCCGCTTTCCGGATATGCACGAGGCTTACGACCACAAACTGGTTGCGCTGGCCGATGAGATAGCAAAAGAGAAGAATATCCGTGTAATGCATGGTGTCTATATGGGTGTACAAGGCCCCACATTCGAGACTCCGGCTGAATACCGTATGTATCACAAGATGGGGGCTGATGCCGTTGGCATGAGTACAGTGCCGGAAGTCATCGTGGCACGCCACTGCAATATCAAGGTCTTTGGCATCAGTGTCATCACTGACCTCGGCGGATTCGATGTCCCTGTAAAAGTCAGCCATGAAGAAGTACAGGAAGCAGCGAATGCCGCACAGCCACGCATGACAGAGATAATGCGGGAGATTATCAAACGTTCATAATATCCGTTCTGACAACATAGACACAGACAGACACGCAGAAGATGTCTCTTTCATCAAAAAGTCTTACAACATATAAGAATTCTCTTATAGAAGACATACAGGTGGAAGGGACATATGTCTTTTGACTGAATATCAATTAAACCGGTACTAAATGGAAATAAAGGAAATCGGCGAATTCGGTCTGATTGACCGTATCAAAAGGAACATCAAACCATCCAACAGCTCAACTGTCATGGGTATTGGCGATGATGCTGCCGTCATTCACTATACAGACAAGGAGACGCTCGTCTCCTCACAGTTATTCATGGAAGGCGTGCAATTCGACCTTACTTATATTGACATGGAACACCTTGCCTATAAAGTGGCAATGATTACGATGAGCAATATCTTTGCAATGAACGGACATCCTCGTCAGCTCACAGTTTCCTTAGGTCTGGGCAAACGGTTCAAGGTGGAAGATATAGACCGGTTCTATGCCGGGCTGAACAAAGCCTGTGCAAAATGGGAAGTTGATATCGTAGGGGGGGATATAACCTCCTCATATACCGGGCTCGCCATCAACATTACCTGCATCGGCGAGGCTGGTAAGGATGATATCGTCTATCGAAAGGGGGCAAATGAGACCGATCTTGTCTGTGTGACAGGTGATCTGGGAGCAGCCTATATGGGACTGCAGATTCTCGAACGTGAAAAGACCGTCTACTACCAGCAGGTAGAGGAATATAACAATAAGGTGAAAGAGGCACAGAGCAGAAAAGACACGAAACGGCTTGAAGCACTGCACAGGGAGCGTTCTGCCATCGATGACTTCCAGCCCGATTTTGCAGGAAAAGAATATATCATCGACCGGCAGCTGAAACCTGAAGCACGCGGTGACATTATCAACCGGCTTCGTGAAGCCGGCATACGCCCCACATCCATGACAGACATTTCAGACGGATTGGCAAGCGAACTGAAGCAAATATGCGGAATGAGCCACTGCGGATGCAGAATTTACGAAAAGAACATTCCTATTGACTACCAGACGGCAGCCACCTGCGAGGAATTCAACATGAACCTGACGACTGCTGCTTTGAACGGTGGAGAGGATTATGAGCTACTATTCACTGTCCCCATCGGAGACCATGAAAAGATAGAGAACATGGAGGGCATCAGACAGATAGGATACATCACAAAAGAATCCTTGGGTGCTTACCTCATCACCCGGGATGGCAATGAGTTTGAACTCAAGGCACAGGGATGGCCTGCGAACAAAAATTAAGACATCTGCTAAAGAATATGAACACAAGGAAAAATATTTAGAAAAGTTTGGAGGAACAAAATAAAAGCACTACCTTTGCATCGCAATTCAGGAAGTGTGCTAACAAACACTAAAAAGTATTGCAGAAAGATGGTGCCATAGCTCAGTTGGTAGAGCAAAGGACTGAAAATCCTTGTGTCCCCGGTTCGATTCCTGGTGGTACCACTCCTCCTTTCATCAGGGCGGTTCTCGAAAGAGGCCGCTCTTTTTTCGTGTCGTTCTGTCCGGGAAACGGACAACATCTGTTCCAAAGCAGGGGACAGTAGATATTTAGTGTGGATAAGCATATAGTTTAGCAAGCCTAAAAAGGAAGAAACTTTTATCTATAACTCCTCTTAAGTTATTCTTCCATAAAATGCACAGATAGGGAAAAACAGAGACTTATAATATCCGGCAAATATCGGCATATATATCTGCAGTTACAGAGTCCCAGCAAGGGACAGTGCAGCAGGGTGAACATTTCCCATGTAAATCAGCCATCAGCGTGCAAACTGTATATGATGGCATCAGGAATGAACCGGCCTCTCCTGCAGATGTGTTGAGGCCCGTCACTTATGGAGTTGTCGGCAGACACCAGCCGTGTTGACGGCCCGCTCCATGCAATATATTGCCGGGATGGGATCGGCTTGTAGCTGGAGAAGAGCTGTTGCCGGCACGACTTATTGGAGCAAGAAGCTTGCTTTTCCGAAAACAATGCGGAATTGTCCGTTTAAAAGAGATTATGAATGGGAAATCATACTGTTTGAGTTTTTATACAGCATTCAATAAACATAAGTGCAGGAAAGGGAAATACATGAACTCGGGAACCAGTCAGTCCCTCACGTTAAAGCCATACACTTTACACGAAAGTCGTCTACGCATTCAACGGAAGAACCCTATAATTGCAATACAAGCAATACCAGATATATGGTATATTTTCATTAATTTTACACTTTTGTGATTCACACGTTTACATCCGATAATCTGTTTCTCATACGATCCATACTTTAGAAGGGTCAAGCATTCCTTATAGAGTGTCCGACGTATCTGTGGACATACCCTATCCGCCGATTCCGTATCGACAAAGACAAGCAAATGTGCAGAACCGAGAAACAGGCCATCAGTTTTTAACATTCCAAAGACTTACAAACAGTTTGGTTAAAAACTGATAATTTTCCAACGGAAATTTGCGAGATAGACGAATATCAATTATCTTTGCAGTGTTTTCCATAGGAAACAACAAAGACATTATCAGCTGGATGGCATACAGTGCCCTCTGGCAAGTATAAACAGAAAAAGAAAGACTGAAGAATGAAACGTACAGCAACACTTGTGACAGCCATGATGGCATTTGCGCTGACTGCCTGTACACAAAACAACAAGCCTTCCGGAACTTTGGAAAAACAGATGGACTCGGCGCAGACAAAAGGAAAAACAGAAGTAAATAACCAAAAAGAAAAAAAAGAGAAAAAGATGAATGTAAAAGAAATGACCGTAGAGACATTCAAAAAGCAGGTGATGGATTTCGAGAAGAACCCCGACAAGTGGTCGTTCAAGGGTGACAAACCTGCCATTATAGATTTCTATGCGACATGGTGCGGGCCCTGCAAGGCCACAGCCCCTGTCCTGGAGGAAATAGCAGGTGAGTATTCCGGTAAGATTGATGTCTACAAGGTCGACGTAGACAAAGAGGCAGAATTGGCTGCTCTCTTCGGCATCCGCTCGATTCCATCATTGCTTTTCATCCCCAAGACAGGTGAACCGACGATGAACACAGGCGCGATGAACAAGCCGCAGTTTGAACAGGCTATAAAGTCTGTCTTGCTGAAGTAAGACTCCATAACAACAGTAATGGACAATCATTGCATTAACAGAATCCGTGATATCTTTCGTTCCATCATGGCTTTTGAAGGCAGTCTGCAACGGCAGCTTGGGCTGAACATCAATGAAACCATGCTGCTCTGCCTGCTTTCAGAACATGATGGACCGATGCTTGCAGGTGAAATCGCCGACAAGATGGGACTGACACGTTCAAACACTTCCAAGGTGATTGCCGCACTGGAACGTGCCTCACTTATCCGACGCCGTGCCTGCTCTCAGGACGGCCGCTGCCAACGTTTCCACATCACCAGACGCGGGATGGAAAAGCTGGAACGGCTTCACTGTGAATCCATCTGTGTACCAGATGAACTGAAAGACATGATGCAGGTACAAGTCCATGATACCTTGTAGGAAAGAAATGGGAATCAAGACTTCCTTCTTCGAATCAAAACATCAAGAATCTGCTTATCGGCAGGTAGATAACCCTGCAGGATGCTGTGTGCGGAGGAATAATACTATTTTTTTTTCTCAACTGGAACACAGCACCATCGAGACACTTTGAGCATGACGCTCAGCCCGGGGACTTCTTTCAGAAGATAATACTTCTTGCTCGAGCGGACCAGCCGTCCACTCAACCCTTTCAGCGGGCCGAACCGCACGTAGACTTCGTCTCCCGCTTTCATTCGTGCTTCCTCGGACGAAAGGAACTTGCGCATGGTAATCTCCGGATTACACATCAGGCGGAACTCATACATCTGTCCATGAGGAATAAGCGCATACTCCTGCGAGTCCTTAGATTTCCTCAGAACGCTTATCTTATAGTTTGCATTCTGGATAATCTTTTTGAACAGCTTCTCGTCAGCCAACTGCTTTACAAAGATAAGATTACGGACAACAGGACGCAACACCTGACGTGGCCTTCCGTTATGCCCCTCAATATCAATATACTTTTCAGGGATGAAGCATTCCAGCCCTTGTTCCCTGAAGAAAGTCCTGACATCCTCCAGCCGGAGCGTAAAGAGTCTCACCGCATACCAGGAAGCTCCGTCGTCTGCAATTTCTTCTGTATATCTTGCCGCCTCTGCCATTGTATCTGCAAAAATAATAAATATATGTCAGATATGTAGCCAATTTTCCATAATTCTTTTCCCATCCGGTGTCAAGACACTCTCAGGATGAAACTGTATGCCGTGGATGTCATAGGTCCTGTGATGCAATGCCATAATCAGCCCCTCGTCACTCTCTGCCGTTATCTCAAGGCAGTCGGGCATGCTTTCCCGTTCTACAACCCAGCTGTGGTATCTTCCCACAGGAAACTGTCGTGGCAGACTGGCGAACAATGGTGTGTCGGCAACCTGTGTCACCTTTGCAGAAACACCGTGGAACACATCGGACAGATTCAGCAGTCTGGCACCGAATACCTCTCCGATGGCCTGATGTCCCAGGCAAACTCCTAAGATAGGCCTTATACCGGCATAACGGCGGATTACATCCAGCAGCAATCCCGCCTCTGACGGAATACCGGGGCCGGGACTCAGAACAATACGGTCGAACGGCATCAGGTCCATGAGGTCGAACCGGTCATTGCGGAGAACCGTCACATCCGCTCCCAGTTCCTTGATCATATGGACGAGATTATAAGTAAAAGAGTCGTAATTGTCAACGACTGCACATTTCGTTCTCATTGGCATTATTGACGCATTTGAAAGTACTCAGGTTATCTCAGTTTGTCGAGAAAAGCCTTCAGCCGGGTTGTGTCTTTAAAGGCTGGAGCCGTCTCGAACTCTCCGTTCAGGTCGATGCCGTAGAACCGGGGATGTGAAAAAGACTTCAGTCTATCTGTATTCTTCGTCCCAATCGCTCCGCCCAGAAAGAAAGGAACATCTCCTCTGTATGCTTCCAGCAAGGTCCAGTCATTCATTCCCGCCTGCAGGTCAAAGAGAAAATAGTCCACGCTATCAGCAAAATCCTTATATAATTCCATATCTTCACGGCATGTAACCGCAATACGTTTCATAATCCGTATCCCGGCATGGATGTCCGGATCGAGGGTGCGGCGCAGGTTGTCTATCATAACGGTACTCTCTTCTCCGTCAAGCTGGACGATGTCAAGCCCATAGTTGACAACGCGCATAACAATGTTCTGCGGCATATCATCGGCAAAGACACCGCATAGCAGATATTTCTTCGTCTGACCACACCTGCCATTCGAAAGAAAGGGAGACAGACTGCCGGAATCGGGTATAATGCCGGAATATGACGGAATCTGGCTGACATAACGTTCGCTTCCAGGGCGAAAATCAAGTCCTATCCAGTCTGCACCAGTCTCCAAAACATCGTGAATATTACGGGCTTCACGCATACCACATACTTTTATGATCATGATGATGTAAAATGCTCAAATGGTTTCACGCTGCAAAATTACATAAAAAACCTGAATTAAACCTCTGTACAGTCAGGAGAACCGCTTTCTTTCCAAACGGATTAACGGATTTCCAAAGGACGACAACAGAGGCAATCAGACGGGCATTCCTGCCGAACCAAAAGACAGGACAGCAGTGGTCACATGAAAATATTATTGTAAACGGATATAATAATATCATTTCCCCAACGTTTAGAAAACATAAGTAACTCTCAACAAAACTTTTCAATCAGCCTATGATAAGATCATTTACCTCTGAAGAGCTGAAGCCGTCTGAAAAGACACTTCACATCATCCGGCAGATAGCCTACACCTATCGTGTCATCAGAATCAACGGTAAAATGCAGTCTCTTTGCCTGAACTAAGAACAATATGGAAACAATCGTATCACCCTCACTGCTCTCTGCCGACTTTCTCCATTTGGACAAGGAAGTTGAGATGATCAACGAGAGCGAGGCAGACTGGCTGCACATGGATGTCATGGACGGTGTATTCGTCCCCAACATTTCTTTCGGTTTCCCTGTTATCAAGGCCGTCGGCAAAGCCTGCCGCAAGCCGATGGACGTACATCTGATGATTGTACATCCAGAGAACTACATCCAGCAGACAGCCGATGCAGGAGCCACCATCATGAATGTACACTATGAGGCGTGTGTCCACCTGCACCGGACGCTCCAGGCTATCCGTGCAGCAGGCATGAAAGCCGGCGTGACGCTGAACCCGTCAACACCTGTAAATGTCCTTGAAGACATTATCGGGGACATTGACATTGTCCAGCTCATGAGTGTGAATCCAGGGTTCGGCGGACAGAAGTTCATCGAGCACAGCATCCGGAAAGTGCAGCGGCTCCGCCAGCTCATTGAGCGCGAGAGCAGCCGGGCACTCATCGAAGTAGATGGCGGCGTGCAGGCAGAGACGGCTCCCCGGCTTGTCGATGCAGGCGTAGACATCCTGGTCAGCGGCAGTTATGTCTTCAAGGCCGATGACCCCAAAGCTGCTATCCATGCGCTGAAAGGACTGAGGAAAACGTCGTCGGACCGTTCAGAGGAACGGTGAAAGCAGGTGGGCGAACCATCCGCGGAGACGCTGCCAAGGCGTACGCCATTGTCTCCATCTTGCTTCCGTGAGTCTGAAGCAGTCTTTCTTCTGTGCCTCGAACAGCTCGTCCAGCTCATGCGTGGTGCAGGCATCAATGATTACGGCGTTCTCCTCGCGGTCCCACCGTAGACTTCTCGCATTGAGATTGGCCGACCCCACAGTACAGAACTGGCCGTCTACCATGATGATTTTCGTGTGGTGGAAGCCCGGTTCATACATCCAGACCGTGCAGCCGTCTTTCATCAGTCGGTGTGCATTGTAGAATCCACAGTCGGGCGTCAGAGGGATGTCACTCTTCACACTTAGCAGTATTTCCACTTTCACCCCCCGCTTTACCGCATTGCGAAGTGCTTTCTTCAATGCGTGGCTCAGCGTGAAGTAAGGGTTGATGAGCTTTATGCTGTCCTTTGCATCGTTGATGGCACAGAGATAGAAATAACGGATGATATCTTTCGTGACGTGCGGTTCACGGTTGATGATACCCACCATCTTCTTCCCCGCACTCCTGCAAGTGTCCGGTTTCAGTCCTTTTATGTAGTCTGCACCGGTTATGCCCCGATAGTACTTTGCACCATGCACGTTCTTTCCGGAGGCAAGCAGCCACATCCGCAGAAAGATCTTCTGAAGTGTATTGACCTCGTCACCCTCGATCCGACAGTGCATATCATGCCACGATCCTACCACCTTCGTACCTTTTATATAATAGTCGGCCACATTCATGCCGCCCGTGTAGGCGATCTTCCCGTCGATGATGACGATCTTGCGGTGGTCACGGTTGAAGAGGTCGTGCAGCCATGGGAACTCCATCGGCTTGAACTCATAGATTTCAATGCCCTTTTCACGGATTGCCTTCAGATGCCGTTTCTTCATCGGACGGTTGTTGCTTGCATTGCCGAAACCGTCGAAGACGGCCCTCACTTCAACGCCTTCCTTTGCCTTTGCGGCCAGATGGCGTATCAGTTCCTCGTTGATGGAGTCGTTGCGGAAGTTGAAGTATTCCAGGTGAATGCTCGAGCGTGCCTGGTCAATTGCCTTGAACAGGTCGTCGAACTTCTCCTGTCCGGTCGTCAGCAGGGTGACAGAATTGTCATGAGAAAAAGCCACCCCTTTCCTGCGGAGCTGATTGACGAGCAGGGAGTCAGCTCTTGTTTCCGAAGATGTATGTTCCCCCGGAACAGTCACCCTCACATTGCTTTGCGCTGAAAGCAGGAGGGGAAAAGACAGGCAATATAACGCCATCACGGTTGTGATGGCGTTTCTTTTTTTATGATTCACGATTATCACTCTCATTTTTCTTCAATGGCAGACAACAGCCTTGCAGGTGCCGGATGCCTTGTCTGTCATGTGTCAATATCACTGTCAGGACGGATGAAGCCTGTTCCTACAGCATACAGCTGTAATGGTCGACGACCCCCAGCAGATGCCTCTCCGCATCGCACACCAATACGGTATGAATCTTGTTCTGGTGCATGATCCGCTGGATTTCCGTTATCTTAGTCGCCGGCAGAACCATCTTCGGTTCTTTCGTCATGATGTCGCTCACGGTATGGTCGAAGAACTCCGCCTGCCATCGTTCCATCGCACGGCGGATGTCGCCGTCGGTTATCAGCCCGACGACTTTTCCGTCAGAGAGCGAAACGCCCAGTCCCAGCTTTCCTTTACTGACATGGATGATTGCCTCGCCCAGATGCATCTTCTCCGGAATGACGGGCAGGTCGTCCGAACGCATCACATCCTGTGCAGTTGTCAACAGACGTTTGCCCAGCTCACCACCCGGATGGAACTGTGCGAAGTCCTGTGGTTTGAAGTCCCTGACACGCATCAGTGCGACCGCCAGCGCATCGCCCATGACAAGCGCAGCGGTCGTCGAACTCGTCGGGGCAAGGTTCAGCGGACAGGCCTCCTTCTCCACCCACACCTTCAGGTGGGCTGTGGAGTATTTCGCCAGCAGCGATTGCGGGTTGGCACTCATGCCGATGATGGGAATGTCCATGTGGAGTACCATCGGGATGAAACGGAGCAGCTCGTCTGTCTGGCCGGAATTGGAAAGGGCAAGGACAACATCGTCCTTCGTCATCACTCCCAGGTCACCATGATAGACATCCAACGGATTGACAAAAAATGCAGGTGTGCCGGTAGAAGAAAGCGTCGCCGCAATCTTGGCACCGATATTCCCGCTCTTCCCCACTCCGGTGACGATGACCTTCCCCGTACAGTGATACATAAGGCTCACCGCCCTGTCAAAGTTCTCGTCCAGCTGGTTGATCAGGTTGAACGCAGCATCCGTTTCCTCCTTGATGCACTGTATGGCATACGCCCTCACCTGTGTCAGTCTTTGTTCTGCTTCCATCATATCAGCTTCCCGATTAATCCGTCCAGTTTGTCCAGTTCAAGCATATTGGCCGCATCCGACAGACCGGCATCCGGGTCGGAATGTACCTCAAAGAAATATCCTGTCGCACCGAAGGCCTTGGCTGCCAACGCCATGGAAGGCACGAACCTGCGGTCGCCGACGGTCTTCCCGTCTCCTGCGCTCGGACGCTGCACACTGTGCGTACAGTCCATGATGACACGTGGGACAATCTCCTTCATGTCAGGGATGTTGCGGAAGTCGACTACGAGATTGTTGTAGCCGAAGCTGTTACCGCGCTCTGTGAGCCATACCTCTCCGGCCCCGCTTTCCATGCACTTCTGTACAGGATAGCGCATATCGCGCCCGCTGAGGAACTGCGCTTTCTTTATGTTGACCGTCTTTCCCGTCCTGGCAGCAGCTACCAGCAAGTCGGTCTGCCGGCAGAGGAAAGCGGGAATCTGAATGACATCCACGACCCTGCCCACGGCCTCTGCCTGGCAGCTCTCGTGTATATCCGTCAGTAGACGCAGCCCGTATTTCTCCTTGACGGCCTGCAGCATGGCAAGTCCTTTTTCGAGTCCAGGACCGCGGAAGGAGTGCAGGCTCGTCCGGTTCGCCTTGTCAAAGCTCGCCTTGAAGATAATGTCTATCGCATATTTCCTGTTCAGCCGCACGAGTTCAGCCGCAACAGTGTCAAGCAGTTCCGGAGTCTCGATGACACAGGGACCTGCAATGAAAATTGGTTTATCCATCATATACTTGAAATCTACAGCTCCTGTTTCGCAGCCAGCATCGAGTTTCTGCCTTCAGGAGCAATGCAAAGTTATATATAATAAGGTGAACCGGCAAGAGTTTAACGTTCATTTACATCCTTGATGCAAAACTTATGGATAAAATTTGGTGGTTTAACCTAAAAGTCTTTACTTTGCAGCCAGATAAAGAAACTTCCTTGATTGTTTTGACGGTCAGAAGTTCCATTAAGAAAGATAATATTCAGTATTAACAATTAAAAGTTTTCTATTATGAAAAAGGTTTTAATGACACTTGCAGTTGCATTCATCGCAGTTGCAGCAAACGCACAGGTTTACGTAGGTGGCAATGTCGGCATCGGTTCTTCTAAGAGCGGTGATGCTGATGCAGTCACAACTTACAAGGTCCTCCCGGAAATCGGCTACAACATCAACCAGAACTGGGCCATCGGTACAACCGCAGGATGGGGCAAGGGCAATCCTGTCAACATCGAGGGTGAAACCCAGAACTATTTCACGGTAGAGCCTTACGTTCGTTACACTTTTGTACGCAGCAAGTACATCAATGCTTTCGTTGATGGCGGCTTCGGTTATACTCATGTCAACCATGCCCATGGCGCAGCTGCTTCCGTAAACGCATGGTCAGTAGGTGTAAAACCGGGTATCTCTGTAAACCTCAGTCCGAAGGTAAGCTTCGTAGCACACGTAGGTTTCGCCGGCTGGAAGTCTGCTAAGGCTGATGTTGATGGAGCTAAGTCAAGCGATGCCTGGGGCGTAGACCTCGACGGCAACAACGTTACATTCGGTGTCTACTACAACTTCTAAAGAGCACAGTTCTGAACAAACTTAATATTTATAGAAGAGGGATGCGTCACTTAGACAGCGCATCCCTCTTTTTCTTTTTCAGTCCTCCGGGGGCTTCGGCCTTCATGCTGTCGTCTGATACATTTTGTCTGGACGAGCAGCCGGAAGAAGACCAATAATGTATATTTCCCCGGCAAGATTGTAAAATTAACGGAAACACATACCCTTCCTTCACTACAGAGTGATGCCATTCTAAGCATCCGCCGAGGAGGAAAGGCATCGGACAAGTCTGACGGGAATCTGCCGCATTTGCAAACCGCTCACAGACAGGCAGGTAACACGTCCGTGCGAGAAGGTGCTTAGTTGCATCGCAAACAGGCCTCAACAGGCTTGCAAGTAAGCACTGTTTGGAACGAAATCAGGCGTTAGTAAGAACCCAGGAAACGGCCTGTCACGATTCCGGCGTCTGTTTTCCGTTCGGGGAAAGCTCCTGCAACAGGATATGACAGGATGTTTCCCGTCCAGAATGTAAAGTTATTTTCCAATCCGGACATTCCTCCCTGATGTGGCTTTTGATCAGTCTCCCTGCTGATGCCTGAGTGTGATTTCACGCTGCGGGAATGGAATCTCGATGCCGTTTCTGTTCAGGGTATCATAGATACATTCCATGATAACACTGTCGTCGGTTCCCTGTGTAAGCACATTCACCCATACAAGAATCTTCAACGTGATACAGCTGTCGTCGAAGCTCTTGAGCAGTACATTGACCGGTTTCTTCTCGTAAGTGATTCCCAGAGCCATAATGGCATCGATGAGCAGGGCTTTTACTTCCTTGATGTTGCTGCCGTATGCCACGCCCACTTCCAGGATGTCCAGTTCGTAGCCATGGTTCTTCGTCATGTTCTTGTAGTTCTTGGTGAAGAGCTGGGAGTTCTGGAAGGCGATGATCGAACCGTCGAGCGCCTCAATCAAAGTTGAAGTATAGCTGATGGAACTGACACGTCCCCGCACGCCTTCGCAGATGATGTAGTCGCCGATCTTGATGCGTCCCGTCATGAGAGAGATGCCGTAATAGATGTTCTCGAGAATATCCTTCATGGCAAAACCGATACCCGTCGACAGACCGCCCGTCACGACAACCAGCCATGTGTTGCTGATTTTGAAGACACTGAGGGTCGTCAGCAGCCATGCCCCCCAGACGACTACCTGCAGGACATTGATGTACATTGTTCCCCGGGCTGCCGCCGTGGAGGGGTCACTTCTCTGGAGGTACAGCTTGATGGCATCCCGGACTGTCTGGTTCAGGTAGTTGAAGACGAACCACAGAATGGTTACCAGGGCTATCGAGTAAATGCTTATTCTGAACTTGTCGGAATTGATGAAGTCTGTCCGGAACAGTTTCCAGGTCAGGTCGCTGAGGTTGAAGACGTCAGTAGCCCAGTAGACAGCGAGGATGAACAATACGACCAATGCTGTCGGGATGAGGACGGCATCGACGAAACGGATGAGCCATATTCTGCCGACAGGCATGTTCTTTACCGGATGTCTCTTCTTGTACTGGTCCAGATAATCGTGGAAGAAAGCGATTGTCAGTATGCAAGCCAGCTGCATTGACCACCAGATGATGCCCTGCACCGCCAGCATCGTGTAGCCGATCCATGAACTTACAAGGGAGAACATGAATACGAACAGAGAGAAGTAGGCCAGATTGAGGTCGTAACGCGGCACCAGTCCGTGATATTTGCAGATCATCCTTGTCTGCCACAGCGCATTGACAAGCAGCAAGGGCGGAAACAGCAGCGTCACGATGGAGCCGGGCAGCATGACGATGCGGAAAGTGATGACTGTGAAAGCCACGACGATCAGCGGATAGTAAATGCGATAGGTGTTATGTGTCTGCGACCCGTCCACACGCAGGAGCAGGGAGGCGAAGATGACGGCCAGCATCCAGGTGTATTCCAGGAGCAGGCTGCAGGCCATGTGGACGAAGTTGGAAGGCGACAGCAGACGGATAATGACCAGGATGATGCTGAATGTGACGACGGAGGCGAGCATGATGATGCAGGTGCGTTTGGCAAGGAAGGCATGGCTTTTCTGCTCGAAGCGGTCGGTCTTCATCACTTTCGTGACCAGGAAACGGATGCTCATGTAATTGATGAAGATGGCAATCAGGCCGTATACGAGTATCATGCTGAAAAGCGTGATGATCCATCTCACGTCCCACTGCGACCTCACGACGCTCTGCGGCGTGTATTTCTCGGAGAGCGAGGAGTTCATGTGGCTGATACGGTAGGGTGCCGTCTTGAGAAACTTTATATAGTTGTCACTTCCGTTTGCGAAAATGCTTGCTTGGATTTCCTCGTATCTCTGCTGTGCGTAGGTGTCGAGCGCCTGCAGCTGATGCCGGTTGTATTCATAGTACTGGATGTATTCCTGATAGGAATCGTTGCGCTCTTTCAGCATACGACGGATGTTTACGGCAAGAGTAAGACAGACATTGCGGTCGGTCTTCATCCGTGCGGTAAGTCCGAAGGTGTACATCGTGCTGAGCACGTTGATGAGCGAATCATAGCGTGCAATCTCCTCATTGCTCTCCGTGATGAGGTCGTGGAACGGGCGGGTACGGTTCTGGAAGTCCTTCCACAGCTCCGTTGCCTGCTGGCATGCGTAGGTGAGGTCGAAGATGTTGTCGGCTTTCTGAGAATAGAGCATCAGTGACACCTGTGCCGACTTGTCACCGATTTCCTTCAGCTGGTTCATCACCTGCTCGTTCACGTACTTCGACTTGTTGAGCTGTTTCGTCTGTTCAAGATGCTGCGTGATCAGTTCGTGCCGAAGCACGGAGAGAGAATTCTTCAGCGAATCTTCCTGCAGGACGGCACGTGCCGGAAGCGTGAGGAGGAGCAGCGGAAGGGTGATAAAGAATAGCTTTCTGCGCATATCTGTTTTATTGAGAAGATGACTCTTGCAGGTCAAGGTGTTCTGCATGGACAGTTTACGGATATCCATACAGTCCCGTCCGACCGACGGACTGCCAGGGAACACGCCCCGGCATCCGGGCCACGGTCACCTCATTCCTGGTTTCTTAATGCGTACAAAGGTACGGAAAGTTTGTCGTTTAGAATTGAAAAAGAGAGGAAAGGTAGAGCCGCAAACGGTTTTTATGGCCTGACAAGGCCTGTAAACGAATAAAAATGTGTAAGTTTGCACGAAAAAAGAAAAATATGATATTGATTGCAGACAGTGGCGGATCCAAGACAGACTGGGCATTGGCCGGACGGACGGACGATAACAACAGGTGCGTCCTGAAGGTCCGTACACAGGGACTGAATCCGTTTCACCAGCCGAAGCATGTCATTCTGAAGATACTGGAAGAAGAACTGAAACCGGCACTGCAAAGAGCTGTAAATCAAGACAGGACCTTCCGGGGAGAAACAGACACGGACGGGAGAGTATCGCAGATAGCTTTTTATGGGGCTGGCTGCACGGAAAGCCTTGCGCCTATTGTCAGCGAGGCACTTGCAGCAGCCTTCCCCACAGCAGAAGTCATGGTTGACAGCGACCTGCTGGGTGCAGCCCATGCCGTATGCGGCAGTGAAGCGGGTATCGCCTGCATTCTGGGTACAGGTGCCAACAGCTGTCTGTATGACGGCGGACGGATTGTGGCGAATGTGCCCCCCCTGGGGTATGTCCTGGGCGACGAAGGCAGCGGGGCGGTATTGGGCAGGCTGTTCCTCAACGGCATCTTCAAAGGCGATCTCCCGGCAGAGCTGCGTGAGAAATATCTGTCGTGGAGCGGTCTGACCTATGCCGGAATCATAGACAGCGTCTATCGGCAGCCACTGGCCAACCGCTTTCTGGCCGGTATAGCAAAGTTTGTAAAGGACAATCTGCAATACGCTGATTTAGAACGTCTGGTAAGCCGGAACTTTGATGATTTTTTTCAGAAGAATGTCATGAAGTATTCCGCTTCTCCCATCCGTGTGGTAGCTGCCGTGGGAGGTATTGCCGCCGCCTTCGAACAGCAGTTGAGGGAGAGTGCCCGACGGTTTGACTATGAGGTGGGAAAGATAATTGCCGCCCCCATAGACGGCCTGATAGAATACTACACGTAGCAGATTTGCACAGAGAAAAGACAGAAAGGTAAAAGAAGACAATGCACGGACATACAGACAACTATACTTTCCTGACACAAGGTCCGGTACACCGTGTGATCATCACCATGGCGATACCGACCATCATCTCGATGCTGGTGACGGGACTGTACAATCTTGCGGACACATTCTTTGTCGGCAAGATTGATACACAGGCAACGGCAGCAGTAGGAATCGTCTTCTCCATGATGTTCTTCGTGCAGGCCATGGGGTTCTTTTTCGGTCATGGGTCTGGGAATTATATCTCACGTGAGCTGGGCGCACGCCGGCATGGCAATGCAGTCAAGATGGCTTCGACGGGGTTCTTCAGTTCGTTCTTCTTCGGACTGGCAATCCTTGTCCTGGGCGAAATCTTCCTCACGCCGCTCTCTGTGATGCTCGGGAGCACGCCTACCATCCTCCCTTATACGGAGGACTATATGCGCATCATTCTCCTTGGCGCGCCCTTCCTGACCTCCTCCCTTACGCTGAACAACCAGATGCGTCTGCAGGGAAACGCCAACCTCGCCATGTATGGAATCGTGACCGGAGCCGTACTGAATGTCCTGCTCGACCCGTTCCTCATCTTCACCTGCAGAATGGGGGTCAGCGGAGCTGCCTGGGCTACGGTCATCGGACAGGCGGTATCATTTGCCATACTCTTCCTGATGACACGACGAGGAGAAAACATAGCCATCCATTTCCGCAACTTCTCACCTTCCCGGCAGGCTTACAAAGAAATCTTCTATGGAGGCAGTCCTTCGCTCATGCGGCAGGGGCTAGCCTGTGTGGCGACAATGTCGCTGAATGTAGCTGCCAGTGTGTATGGCGATTCTGCCATTGCGGCTATGAGCATTGTGGGGCGCATCGCCATGCTGTCTTTTGCCGCCGTCATCGGTCTGGGGCAGGGATTCCAGCCTGTCTGCGGCTTCTGTTATGGTGCCGGACTGTATGACAGACTGAAAGAAGCCTATAAGTTCACCGTAGTCATCGGAACAGCCTTCCTGATAATCCTTGCCGTTGTCGGCTGGATTATCAGCGGTTCGCTCATCGGGGTCTTCCGTGACGACCCGGAGGTGATAGCCGTCGGCTCCGTAGCACTGCGCTGGCAACTATGCACCTTCCCTCTCAATGCGTTTATCCTCGCAAGTAATATGCTTGCACAGACCTGCCGCAAGCCCTGGAGGGCAAACACGCTGGCAGCTGCCCGGCAGGGGCTGTTCTTTATTCCGCTCATCTTTCTGCTCCCCTCTTGCTACGGACTGACGGGGGTAGAGATGTGTCAGGCGGTCAGTGACGTGTGTTCGTTTGCGCTGACGCTGCCCATCATCATCTATACTTTCCGCGAGTTCACGCGTGAGGCTGCTGAAAGAAAGGAGGCAGCATGAACACCTTACATATAAAGAACATGGTCTGTGACCGCTGCAAGATGGCTGTCAGGCAGACACTGCAGCACGTGGGGCTTCATGCCCTGAAGGTTGATTTAGGTGAGGTTACCCTTGAGGAGAGTCCGTCGCCCGACCAGCTGGCAGCGCTCCGTGAAGAGCTGGAACAGATCGGCTTCAAGCTCCTTGATGATCGGCGGCAGCAGACGGTAGACCTTGTCAAGTCGGCACTCATCAAGCGGGTTCTTTATCAGAAAGAGACTCCAGTGACAACGATCAGCGATTATCTCTCGCAGAAGCTGCACCAGGACTACAGCGCACTGTCCAAGCTCTTCTCGGAGACTGAGGGTAAAAGCATAGAACGCTATTTCATAGAACTGCGCATTGAACGGGTGAAAGAGCTTATCTGCTATGACGAGCTGACCCTCACGCAGATAGCCCTGCGTATGCATTATTCTTCCGTAGCCTACCTTTCCAGTCAGTTCAAATCGGTAACAGGGCTGACACCGTCGCAGTTCAAGGCCGCAGAAGGCAACCGCCGCAAGGCACTGGACAGACTTTAGAAATGGCCGGAAGCGGTCTGGGAACCATGCGGAGCAGCAAAAACTTCAACACATCGGCTTCTTCCGCCATCTCTCCCGACTTTCCTGATTTACCGGACATTTTCGATGACAACAAATAAAAATATGAATGAAATCCTTGGCAAATCAGAGATTAAATGGTAACTTTGCACTCGTTTAGCAAAATCAGACATTTAAAATAGTTGGATGAAGAATGACAGAATGAAATTCAAGTACCGCGTGAACGAGCAGATTCGCGTTCGGGAAGTACGTGTGGTAAGCGACAACGGGGCCGAAGTGATGCCTACAAGGAAGGCGTTGGATCTGGCTCATAAAGAAGGAGTTGACCTTGTGGAGATTTCTCCTAACGCACAGCCACCGGTTTGTCGTATCATCGACTATTCCAAGTTCCTCTACCAGCAGAAGAAGCATCAGAAGGAATTGAAACAGAAGCAGGTAAAGCAGGAAGTAAAGGAGATACGCTTCGGTCCGCAGACTGACGAGCACGACTACAACTTCAAGTTCAAGCATGCACAGGAGTTCCTCAATGCAGGCAACAAGGTGCGTGCATACGTCTTCTTCCGTGGCCGTTCCATTCTCTTCAAGGAACAGGGCGAAGTGCTGCTGCTTCGCTTTGCCAATGACCTTGAGGAACTTGCAAAGGTAGAGCAGCTGCCGAAGCTCGAAGGCAAGAAGATGTTTCTCTATCTTGCCCCGAAGAAGGCCGGTGTCGCCAAAAAGAGCCAGCAGAAACGAGACCGTGAGGAGGCAGAGGCCGGTGCAAAGAATGCCGTCGAGGCTGCTCCCGAGGAGAAAAAAGCAGAGGGAGGATTGTTCGCCAATGCAAAGAACGGTGCTGATGCGCTGAAGAAACTGAATATTGACTAATGCTCATCGAGACTCCATCCGGCAGGAGGGAGCGAAATGGGCGGCCTGTGCGTAACGTCCTGGTATATACGTTGCCACAGATGATGAATAAATAACAATTTAAAAATTAACAAAAATGCCAAAACAGAAGACAAATTCCGGCGCAAAGAAGAGATTCACATTCACCGGTACTGGTAAGATCAAACGTCATCATGCTTACCACAGTCACATTCTGACTAAGAAGACAAAGAAACAGAAGAGAAATCTTGTTCACCAGACGCTCGTGGATGGTAGCAACCTGAAACAGGTACGCGACCTGCTCAAACTCCGTTAATTCATTAGTCAAACAACATTAAAAGGAAAGAAAAACTATGCCAAGATCAGTCAATCATGTTGCTTCCAAAGCAAAGAGAACAAGAATTCTGAAGAAGACCAAGGGTTACTACGGTGCCCGCAAGAATGTCTGGACGGTAGCAAAGAACACCTATGAAAAAGGTTTGACTTATGCTTATCGTGACCGCCGTAACAAGAAACGCAACTTCCGCGCACTGTGGATTCAGCGTATCAATGCCGCTGCTCGTCTTTACGACATGAGCTACAGCCAGCTGATGGGTGCGCTGCACAAGGCAGGCATCGAAATCAACCGTAAGGTGCTTGCAGACCTTGCTGTCAACAATCAGGAGGCTTTCAAAGCCATTGTTGACAAGGTGAAATAAATCACGAGACGAAAGATACTCACACTACAGGTGAGTTCCGCCATAACACAAAAGAGCTGTCGCCCCCCTTTCGGGCAACAGCTCTTTTTCTGTTGAGGGTAAACACCATTGGTATTGATGGTATTCACCATCGGTGTCAAGACCCGGCACGAACGGCATCAGGCATTATAATGCCCGGACAGAAGCAGTTTGTCCATCGCAGATACGCTTGTGACAGATCAGCCATAAAATTCTTTTCCTGTCACTTCCGTCACTCTTTAGAAATATATAACGTATTGGCGCACAACGTATTCATGAAGAATGTTAAAAATGACAGCAAATCAAAAATAAACTTTTGTTGTAAATAGCCGGCGGTTTTATCCCTATTCTCAGCATCCTACCACTATAATTTTCAGAGGTTTTTTATAAATCGAATGAGTTTTGACCCCACAAAATACCTACTGAGCCATACTTTCAATTTTTCTTTCGGAAGAGTCTGTGTCTTTATAATCTTTAAAAAGCAGGTTTCTCCATACGCAAAAAAAGAGCCCTGATACAAACTCAATGCTTGAGTTTCCAGGACTCTTTCTATAAAAGTGAATGTTTATCGTCTTTATGGGATTGTCGGTCTTGGCATGAAAGGCTTTATCCCTTTACGGCTTTATGTACTTGGCTTTTATCTCTGCATAATAAAACATATCATTTCTTCCGCCGTGACTAACTGCTGATTTCCTGTAGCCATGTCTTTCAGTGTAATCTTGTCTGCCTCTATCTCCGACTCGCCGGCAAGAGCAACAAAACCGATGCTCTTGGCATTGGCATAGCTCATCTGTTTCTTCATCTTTGCGTTGTCCGGATACATCTCGGCACGAATACCGGCCTGTCGGGCGGCTGCAATGATTGGCATACAATAGGCAGTCTCTTTCTCACCGAAGTTGATGAATAGCAGTTGCGTGCCCTGCACGCTCTCCTTAGGATAGAGGTCAAGTGCATTCAGCACATCATAGATGCGGTCTGCACCAAAGCTGATACCTACTCCTGACAGTCCCGGCATACCGAATATTCCCGTGAGATTGTCGTAACGGCCGCCACCTGTGATGGATCCGATCTGTACATCGAGGGCCTTCACCTCGAAGATGGCACCGGTGTAATAGTTCAGACCACGTGCCAGGGTAAGGTCGAACTGAATCTCATTCTTCAGTCCTGATGTCTTCAGCATGTCAAGAATGAACCGAGTTTCTTCAACGCCCTTCAGGCCGGTCTCGCTGTCTTTCAGTAGTTCGGCGATGACCGCAAGTTTCTCTTCGTTCGTTCCTTCCAGCTTGATGACAGGCTGCAGCTTCTCAATAGCTTCTTCCGAGATGTTGTTCTCGCGCAATTCAGCATTCACGTTGTCAAGTCCGATCTTGTCCAGCTTGTCGATGGCAACGGTAATGTCCACGATCTTGTCCTTTTCACCGATTACCTCAGCAATTCCGGTCAGGATCTTCCGGTTGTTTATCTTGATCTGTACCCGCACACCAAATTTCGAGAAGACCGTATCGACAATCTGCATTAATTCGACCTCATTCAGCAAAGAGTCAGACCCCACGACATCGGCATCACACTGGTAGAATTCACGGTAACGTCCCTTCTGCGGACGGTCGGCACGCCATACGGGCTGAATCTGATAGCGTTTGAAAGGCAGCTGAAGTTCTTCACGATGCATTACGACATAACGTGCGAAAGGTACCGTGAGATCGTAACGTAATCCTTTCTCACAGAGCTTTGTCTGCATCTTGAGCGTGTTGCGTTCTGTCAGCTCGTCATCGCTGACAGACTTCAGATAATCTCCAGAATTGAGAATCTTGAAGAGCAGCTTGTCACCTTCCTCACCATATTTTCCCATGAGCGTATGCAGCGTTTCCATAGCCGGGGTCTCAATCTGCTGGAAGCCATAGAGTGCATATACCTGCCTGATAGTATCGAATATATAATTTCTCTTGGCCATCTCCTCAGGACCGAAATCGCGTGTTCCTTTGGGGATGGAGGGTTTATTTGCCATTTTCTTTCATTTATGTTTAAAGTGATGGAAGAGCCTGTGTGAGAAATGCCATCGCACATTCTCTCTGCCGCTTATCACCATTTATTCATATTATACTTAAATCACAAGACAATTGTCTGCTCACGGTCCGGACCGACAGAAACGATACCGATACGGGTCTCAAGGAAATCTTCAAGGAAAGCGACATAGTCACAGAATTCCTTTGGAAACTCCTCTGCCGACTTGCATTGCGTCATGTCTTTCTTCCATCCACGGAACTCTTTGTAGACAGGCTGTAGATCATCTATTTCGTAGGGGAAATCCGTCGTCTGTGTGCCATCGGGCAATTTGTAGGCTACACAGACCTTGATGGTCTCAAAACTGTCGAGGACATCACTCTTCATCATGATGAGTTCTGTAACACCATCAACCATTACCGAGTAACGGAGCTGGACAAGATCGATCCAGCCGCAACGGCGCTCACGGCCGGTAACAGCACCATATTCATGTCCAAGGTCACGGATTTTCCTGCCGGTTTCGTCAAAAAGCTCTGTGGGGAAAGGGCCGGAGCCGACACGCGTGCAGTAGGCTTTCATGATGCCATATACGTTACCGACTTTGTTGGGGCCTATCCCCAGTCCGGTACATGCACCGGCACAGATGGTATTTGATGACGTTACAAAAGGATAAGAACCGAAATCGACATCCAGCATTGTTCCCTGCGCACCTTCACAGAGAATGTTTTTTCCGTCACGCAGCAGGTGGTTTATTTCATGTTCGGAATCAACAAAACGGAATTCCTTCATGTATTCAATGCCCTCCATCCAAAGTTTTTCCGTCTTTTCAAAATCGTGAAAATCGGTCCATCCAAGTGCTGAAAGCATCTTCATGTGACGTTCCTTGTGTTCTGCGTATTTACGATCAAAATCACAAAGGATGTCACCGACCCGCAGACCGTTCCGGCTGACCTTGTCGGTGTAGGTAGGTCCGATACCTTTACCGGTCGTGCCCACTTTGTCCTTGCCTTTTGCAGCCTCGTATGCACGATCAAGGATACGGTGCGTAGGCATGATGAGGTGTGCTTTCTTAGAGATGTGCAGACGTTCTTTCAATGGATGTCCGCTCTTCTCCAGTTCTTTTGCCTCTCCCATGAACAAATCTGGAGCCAGAACCACACCGTTCCCGATGATATTCACCTTTCCGCCTTGGAATATACCGGACGGAATGGAACGCAGAACGTATTTCTGTCCTTCGAACTCCAGCGTGTGTCCTGCATTAGGACCTCCTTGGAAACGAGCCACTACGTCGTAGTGCGGTGTGAGCACATCTACGACCTTTCCTTTACCTTCATCACCCCATTGGAGACCCAACAGGACATCTACTTTACCTGTGTTCATTTGCTTTTATGTGAGTTTTTTACCTTGCCTCTTAGCTATTGTCTTGCTTTTCTGACGTGAAAGGACTGTCTGACAGCGTGAGCAGATTCCATATATATATAAGGAAAAACCATCCCTGCGGAACCGGTGAAACTTCGTGTTGCTGATCGCATCTGCAATCTCCGGTGATTCAATCTCTGTAACAGTTCCACACACAGTACAAATCTGATGGATATGATCCTCATTATCATAGCATGCTTCATATTTGGTCTGACCGATAAAACGATGCCTGACGACGAGACGCAACTCTATGAAAAGCCGCATCGTATTGTAGAGTGTGGCACGTGAAACCCGGAAGTTTCTTGTTTCCAGCTCCTTGCCAAGCTCTTCCAAGGAGAAATGTCCTCCCATATCATACACTGCATCCAGAATGGCATAACGCTCTGACGTCTTGCGATGATTATTTGCTTCGAGGTATTCATCCAGAATATCCCGAACTCTCTTTTTGACTATGTCTTTAGTCACTGCTAACTGATTAAATTCGCACAAAGATACCAATTTTTGACTATATAACGATTGTGTGGCAATAAAAAATAAGTTAAATATACAGGCGGACTCCGTGCTGCATCCCCCGGTATTGCGAGTCACCTAAATTGATTGGAAGGTATCTTTGTGGAATCTATGAAAGAGTTCGTTTTAACACCCAAGGCTTCAATGTAATGAGTACAAATTCCGGCACACGTAAAGGTGGACGACATAGAAATATAAAAAGGACTCACGGAATCGAGAGTCCTTTACTTGAGGTGCCTAGCGGAATCGAACCGCTCTACATGGTTTTGCAGACCATTGCCTAACCTCCCGGCCCAAGCACCATAGTTGTTTTGGTTTTGCGAGTGCAAAGATAATCAATAAATTCTGTCTGGCAAAACATTTCACAGACTTTTTTAAAAGACTATACGGATTCTACGGAGACACCTCTCAATACAGTTCCAAGATCCATAAGGCAAGCAGATGGATGTAAAGAACGACAGAAAGGCCACCCAGGACAATCTACTTGAAACAGACAGGCCTCTTACGTCCTTTCAATTTCTGCTTCGCCTTCAGCTGGTCGTGCAAGGCACAGCCTGCACACCCATGACAAGGGTCACTTGCCGAACGAAAGGCCTGCCATATCCGATAGACGACATAACCGAAGGCGGAAAGGAGCACAATGACCAAGACAACGTACTGCCACATACAGACCTCCTTTCAATATCAGACCGGCGTGTCTGACGGATTATCCGCAAAAAGATCCTCTGTGAAGTTGATTTCATCATCGTCAAACCACTTCGACAGTTTCCCCCGCGCTTTCCCCTTCATCTCTTCGTCAACCGAAGTCCACACCTTTCCCAATGCATAGAGCAGAACGGTGAGGTCATCGCCCAGTCCCGCAATGGGAATAGCATCCGGCACGACATCAAGCGGCGAAATAAGGTAGCCCAGCGCACCGATGATGACAGCCTTGTCCTTCAACGAGACCTTGTCACTTTGTATCAGGTAGTACAGAATCAATGCCACGTAGACCAGCTTTGCGCCAGCACGTTTCGCGATGCGCTGTATCTTCTCTATGAAGCTCTGCTGGGAGAACTTGTCCTTGTATTTCTGCAAATCAGGTAAATCCATACAATCTTTACAATTAAGATAATCACTTGAAAGCCAGCACACAGTCAACATATTCCTTAACCGTCGGGTAATCACGGTTGACACGGCGTATCCTGCTGCGGACCCATGCCTTCATCAGAATTCTGTACATAAGAAACAGCACCAGTCCCACGGCAATGGCAGCAAGCACATTCCATACTCCTTTGAAAGGCAAAGAAGTATCCGGGAAAGCAGACAGTACCAGTATCGGCAGACAAAGCAGGATGCCGGCAACCGTATAGCGTGACCGCTCCGTCCCCTCACTGTCCAAAGCTGCCTGGTAATCAAAGAGATAGTCGGAAAGGACTTCTTCATTCACGCCGGCAGGCATCTGCGGAAAGCCCATCTCGTCCTTATGGTTTCTGATCCGGTTTTCTACCGTATGCTGGAAATCGTCCAGCACAGTAACATATTGCTCTTCTAAATCTTTCATGCACGTGTAAGTTTTATAATCCATGAAGGACGTTTCCCCGCTTCATCATCTTCAACATAGAAGACTGTACAGAGAAGGGTATGTATAAGTATAAGAAAAAATAAAGCAATGCCCCTGTAAGCCGGGTTCCGTCTCTTCCTCATCTTTCGATAATAGGAAGATGCCTGTCATTTATCTAATTTGCAGGTCACCCTGCAACTCAAGCATTCTACCCTCCATTGTGCTAAAGCTCGGGCGGGCAGCCCTCAAACAACGGTTTACATGAACTTGCAGCTCCTGAACGGCACAGCCAGACGGTCGCCCGCCTGCCGGTAGTCTCTTACACCACCTTCTCACCCTTACCATCCCGGCGGGATGGCGGTTATTTTCTTCTGCCTACATCTACTGTCACCAATAGCTTCTATTTTCGGAAGCAGGATGCCCTTTGCTGCCCGGACTTTCCTCTCGCATCCATTACAGACACCAGCGACAGAGCCGGGACACTGCCTTATTGTGGGTACAAAGATAATGGAAAACATGGAAAAAGCAAAATTTTTCCTCGGTAATCTAAGCAAAATGTATTCAAACATGATGTGAGAAGAATAAAGTGTGCAGTATATCCTCCTTTTTCGTCTCTCCATCGTCTGCTCCAGATGTTTCTGAATGACACATGAGACATACATACCGGTCATCACCAAAGGAAATGAGGATAAAACGCTTTTCGCTTTTAAAAAGGGTACGAAAGGTGCTCTCCATTGAATGTGTGGACAGCCGTTGTGCAGAGTATATGGCTTTAACGTGAAAGACCGGTCGTTAACTGATTCCATATATCTCTCCTTCCTGCACTTACATTTTCCTGAATGCTGCCCGATAAAAACTTTAGCAGTAGCCTTTCCATGCGTAATCTCTTTTTTAAAGAGATAAATCCACATTGTTTTCGAGGAAGTATGCCCCTGACCAAAATAAGTCATGCCGGAGTCAATTCATCAGCTGCAAGCTGCTCCCGTCCCGGCAACAAATGACAAGGAGTGGGCCGTCAACACAGCTGGTGTCTGCCGACAACACAACAAGTGACGGGCATCAGCACATCCGCAGGGAGGGCCGGTTCATTCCTGTCACTGTGGCATACAGTAAGACGCTGAAAACTGACTTACAAGGGAATGTCTGCCGGACAGCACTGATATTCATTCGGGTTCGGTTACCGAAGATATGTAATGCCGGAATCTGCCGGACATTATAAACCTCTGCTTTATTTCCTGTCCATGCCTTTAACGGAAGAACAAGAAATAGATGTATCTGATATGCCATTTTTCCATCAGCAGATCAGATACACCTTATATTATTCTATCATATTCAGTTCAACTGGTCCGAACACTAATAGGCATGGTCATCCTCCGCAATTTCCTTGCGGTCGATAGCCTTTCTGTCAATGGTCCGCCAGGCATAGACAATGTATGCCAGGACAAACGGAACAAGGAAGCTGACGTAGAACATGGTCTTGAGCGTGAACTCGCTTGACGAGCTGTTCTGTATGGTCAGCGAACTTTGAAGATCGGCCGTCGACGGATAGTAAGCCGTGTTGTTCCATCCCGCAATAAGAAAAAGAACAAGAACCACGAGTACGACACCGATGCCGGCAGGCCAGATGCCACGGACATAATCAGGCTTGAGGACGGTCCTGACAATTCCAAACAACAACAACACAACGCCTGCAAGCAGAACGACAGCCAGCGGCCACATAGTCAGGAGATTGTTCAGATATTTCATAGGTTCCATCACGATCACTCCGGCCTCGTTGACCGCATAACCGTCGCCCAGCAGGACTACGGCAAGGAAAGGAAGGAAGAAGAAAAGAAACAGCACCGTATTGACAAACAGCTGCCTGCGAATACGTCCACGGACAATGTCGTCATTCACATTATTGTTGATATATAGCGTACCGAGGATGCGTGCAAGGAAGACAACAGAGACACCGAAGACGACTACCCACGGATTGAGCAGAACATCCAGTCCGCGCGAACCATTTGCCCAGTGAGAGATGACAGGCTGCATGGCATCGGTGATGTTCCCTTTCTCTATGATAAAATTGGAACCCGTGAAGAAAGTCGCCACAGCCCCGCCCAGCAGCAGCGGACCAAGAATGCCGTTGATGACCAGACATACCTGGAAGGTGCGGACACCGAAAAGGTTACCTGCCTTATTCTGAAATTCATAACTGACAGCCTGGATAATAAATGTGAACAGTATCAGCAGCCACACCCAATAGGCACTGCCGAAACTCGTGCTGTAAAACAACGGAAATGAAGCAAAGAATGCTCCGCCGAATGTGACAAGTGTGGTGAACGTGAACTCCCACTTGCGTCCCGTCGAATTGACGAGCAGTCGACGTTCCTCCGGCGTCTTTCCTAACTGGAATATCATGGAATTCGCTCCCTGTACGAAGAGCAGGAAGACGAGTAATGCACCTAACAGCGAGATGATGAACCACCAGTAATGTTGCAGAAAATCGTATGTCATAGTTCTGGTCCTTTCTTGATTTGCTTACACATGATACTTATCTCCACTGCCAGCATTGCGGTGAAGAGAACGAGGAAGAGGAAGAAGGTGAATGCGATGCCGCCGCTTGAGAGGTCGCTTACCGCTGCCCATGTGGGAAGCATATCCTGGATTGTCCAGGGCTGGCGACCGAACTCTGCCACAAGCCATCCGCTCTCACTGGCAATATAAGCCAGAGGTATCAGCACAATGCCCAGTATCTGCAGCCAGCGGGGACGGGTAATGTCCTTCCTGTAAACGATGAAGAGCATGACGGCAAACACAAGGATGAAAAGTCCCCCCAGGCCAACCATGATACGGAAGGCCCAAAAGTTCACGGGAATGAACGGCACCAGCTGTCCGGCATCCTTGATATAGCCGTAACCGAAATACTTCATGTCGCGTTCCAGAATCTTCCGGTTGGTATCCTTGTCCTTTCCGGCACGGAAGTCCCTGAGTGCCTGAATGGCATTGCGGCCGCGCTCCTGCTTCTCTTTCAAAGAAGGTTCTTTCGTCCCGTCAGCTTTCTGGTAGCCGTTGATTACGTCTCTTACACCTGGGACAAAACCATGGGAATCGTGCGTTGCAAGGAGAGAGAGCAGGTTGGGAACAGCCATCCGCATGGGTGGTTCGGCATCTGTCATATAATCCGGCTGCCTGAAAGGATCGACCAAGGCTACGCCCGTAAGTCCCTGACCAGTACCGCCCTCATAAAGAGCCTCCATGGCTGCGAGCTTCATGGGCTGCGTCTGTGCAACCATATAAGCGGAGTTGTCACCCGTGAGAGCTGTCAGCAAAGAGGCTGCAAAACCGACGACAGATCCGATCTTCACACTTTGCATGGCCAGTTCCGTATGACGCTTGCGAAGCAGATACCAGCAGCCCACGCCAACGGTAAACGCTGCTCCCAGCACCCACGCAGAAGTGACAGTATGCGTGAATTTGTCGATGGCAAACGGACTCAGAGCCACATCCAGGAATGATGTCATCTCATTGCGCATTGTTTCCGGGTTGAAAGTGCAGCCGACAGGATACTGCATCCATGCGTTAGCCACGAGAATCCACCATGCAGAAATAGTCGCTCCCAGCCCTGTGAGCCATGTGGAAGCAAGATGGAAACCCGCTGACACCTTGTTCCAGCCGAAGAACATCACGGCGACGAAGGTCGACTCCATGAAGAAAGCCAGGATTCCCTCGATGGCAAGCGGGGCACCGAAAATATCGCCGACGAACCAGGAATAGTTGCTCCAGTTCGTTCCGAACTCGAACTCGAGGATGATGCCGGTGGCGACCCCCATGGCAAAGTTGATGCCGAACAACCGCTGCCAGAAGCGGGCGGCCATACGCCAGAACTCCTTCCGGGTGCGATAATAACAAGTTTCCACGATTCCCATGATGACCGCCAGACCCAGCGTCAAGGGAACGAAAAGCCAATGATAGATGGCTGTCAGTGCAAATTGCGCACGCGACCAGTCAACTGTTCCTGGGTCAATGGTTAAGAGTAGGTTTTCCATTGTTTTCTGTTATTTGTTTAAAAGTTAAGAATTGAATGTCCTTCTATCAGCGTGAAGGGAAGGATCCGCTTGCGTATGCGCTACCGTTTCATCAGCTGCTGCTCGATGAAGTCGACCTCCCTTCCGGGTTTTGCCTTCTGCTTCAGAAAGTTCGGAAAGAAGAATACTTTCAGCACAAGGAAGATGATAATCAGCTTGACTATTATCACCGTCCACAGCGTCTTGCCCAAAGTCATGTGCCGGAAACCGTCGTAGTAAAGGTCGAAGACACGGTAAATGAATCCCTTCTTGTTCACAGTATGAAATAGTTTTCTACTTGTATTTTATACAGATTATGTCTGCAAAGGTAAACAAATATTCTCAAAGTTGTTCTATATTTCCCTAAAAATAGGCGTAATTTTGTATTTTAAAGATTATCAACGTGCTTTTCAGGTATATTCCCTGTAAAAAAGTGTACTTTTGCAGGGAATATTTTTAGAACCCTTTAGGTAATGAAGAAACTATTCAACATATTGATGCTGATCAGTATCTCCCCCGGCATCCAGGCACAGGAAGTGTATTCCCTGCAGCGATGCCGGGAGCTGGCCTTGCAGAACAACCGCCAGCTGAAGGTGTCTCGTATGGCGGCCGATGTGGCCGAAAACACACACAAGGCGGCCAAGACGAAGTATCTGCCACGTGTCGACGCTCTTGCCGGATATCAGCATTTCTCACGGGAGATATCACTTCTGAACGACAAGCAGAAACAAGCTCTTGGTAATCTCGGCACCAATACGGTCGGACAGCTGGGAGGACAAATCGGACAAAACCTCAGTTCCCTGGTACAGCAGGGTCTCATCAGCCCGCAGGCAGCACAGCAGCTTGGACAGGTTCTCGGTAGCATAACAACACCGCTCACCCAGGCTGGAAACAACATCGGACAAAGTATCAACGATGCCTTCCGCTCAAACACAAAGAACATCTACAGCGGCGGCATCATCGTCAATCAGCCCATCTATATGGGCGGGGCCATCAAGGCTGCAAACAACATGGCAGCCATCGGTGAGCAGGTTGTCGAGAACAACATCAGTCTCAAACGGCAGTTGATTCTCTACGGTGTGGACAACGCGTATTGGCTTGCCATCTCGCTGAAAAAGAAAGAAGCCTTGGCCATACGCTACCGCGACCTTGCACAGAAGCTGGACGACGATGTAAAGAAAATGATACAGGCAGGCGTGGCAACACGTGCGGACGGCCTTAAAGTTGATGTTGCCGTCAACACGGCAGATCTGCAGATAGCCCATATCCAAAGCGGCGTTTCACTGACAAAGATGGCATTATGCGAACTTTGCGGCCTTGAATTGGACGGAGACATAAGACTGTCAGATGAAGGGGACGCCGACCTTACCCCTACGCCATCAGCGCAGTTTGAAGTGCGAGATACGACCGGTTCAGACAGTAGAGAGACCGCCGACGTGCGGCCAGAGCTTCGACTGCTGCAGAATGCTATTGACATGAGCCGGCAGAACACCAAGCTCGTACGTTCACTCTATCTTCCCCACGTGCTGCTGACAGGCGGCTATTCATTATCCAACCCCAACCTCTTCAATGGTTTTCAGAAACGATTCACCGACCTTTGGAACATCGGCATAACCTTCCAGGTTCCGATATGGAACTGGGGCGAGGGGAAGTATAAAGTGCGGGCAAGCAAGACGGCAACGAGCATTGCACAACTGGAAATGGATGACGCACGCAAGAAAATAGACCTTGAAGTAGAGCAAAACCGTCTCCGCCTCAAAGATGCCAACAAACAGCTCGCTACAGCCCATAAAAACATGGAGGCAGCAGAAGAAAATCTGCGCTGTGCAAACATCGGATTCAAGGAAGGCGTCATGACTGTAACCGATGTCATGACAGCTCAGACTGCCTGGCAGACAGCTCGGACAGCAATCATTGATGCCGAAATCAATGTCAAACTGGCACAGACAGGATTACAGAAAGCACTTGGAATCCTCTGAATATCGAGAACCGGGACTTGAACTTTACTATCAACTCAAAAGTCAAACATCAAATCGCAAACCGCAATAAACAAAGAAATATGTCAGCTAAATCACAACATAGAAACATCCTTCTTGCCGTTTTAGGCCTTGCATCAGTCGTCGTCCTCGTTGCTGTTATCGGCTATTTCACAATAGACAGAACGCAGGAAGTGATACAGGGAGAAGTGGAAGTAAGCGAATACCGTGTCGCCTGCAAACTCCCAGGCCGGATTACGGATATAAAGGTAAAGGAAGGTGACTTCGTCCATAAGGGTGATATCCTCGCCACACTGGCCATCCCCGAAGCCAGCGCACAGGAAAAAGTGGCAGAAGCGACTGCCGGAGCAACAGATGCTCTAAGCGCACTGGCCGAAGCACCGACACGCCACGAGACCGTAGAAAGTGCCTACCAGCTCTACCAGCAGGCCATTGCAGCCAACGGTATTGCAGAGAAGACCTACGGGCGTATGCAGCGGCTCTATGACGAAGGTGTAATGACAGCACAGAAACGTGACGAGGCCATGGCAGCCTACGAAGCAACGAAAGCCGGCGTAGAGGCTGCCAAGGCGCAGTGGGAACTTGCCAAAAACGGTGCACGGCAGGAGACGAAAGAGGCGGCGAAGAAGCAGGCACAGGCCGCACGGTCTGCCATCGACGTGGTTCGTTCCGTACTGAAAGAGACCGTACAGCGTGCAACCGCTGACGGTGAAGTAGAGACTATCTATCCGAAGGTCGGCGAACTCGTCGGTCTGGGAAGTTCCATTATGAGCATCTCCATGGTCGATGATATCTGGGGAACATTCAACGTCCGTGAGGATCAGCTCAAGAAGATAAAGGTTGGAACCGTTCTGAAAGTCTACGTACCAGCCCTCGACAAAAACATAGAGATGCGCGTGACCTCTTTGAAAGATCAAGGCTCCTACGCCGTATGGAAAGCGACAAAGACCAACGGACAATATGACCTCAAGACGTTCCAGGTGAAGGCACGGCCTACAAAGAAAGTGGAGGACCTGAAGGCCGGTATGTCGCTGATACTGAAATAAGCGGTCTTATCCTCCTCCATAGACTGCCTGACAGGCATTCCCTGCGGACCTTTCATCGCCTATCATCGCACATGATCGCCGCCATCACTTGTCACTGCCCATAAAAATCAGTCCAGGATGTTTCCCATTGCAATGAAGAAACTATCTCTCTACATAAGAAGAATCGTCAACATCTCTGCCCGGGAGGTGGAGCTGATGATTCACAACCCCATCTACATCTGCTGCATGGTGGTGTTTCCACTTGTCGTTATTTTCTTCTTCACGTCCTTGATGAACGAGGGACAGCCAGAAGAACTACCCTGCGGGATCGTCGACAACGACAACACTTCCATGACACGCGCCATGGTCCGGCAGCTGGATGCTTTCCAAAGCACACACGTTGCAGGCTACTACAACAGTGTTGCCGAAGCACGCAAAGCCATACAGCGCAATGAAATCTACGCCTTCCTGTATATCCCGGAAGGCACAACAGCCAGACTTATCTCCCAGCGTCAGCCGAAAGTATCCTTCTATTACAGCAACGTGACTCTCGTCGCCGGCAACATGCTTTTCAGGGACCTCAAGACAATAACGACACTCAGCTCGGCGGCCATGGGGTCGGCAAAGCTGCAGATGCTGGGCAAGACTCCTATGGAAATCAAGAATTTCATCCAGCCAATAGCACTCGACCTGCACATGGTAGGCAATCCATGGATGAACTACAATGTCTATCTGAGCAGTATCATGATTCCCGGCATATTGATTCTGTTCATGTTCCTCATCACGGCCTACTCCATCGGAACAGAGCTGAAATTCGGAAGAGCACACAAGTGGATGTCGATAGCTGAAAACAACATTTTCATAGCCCTGACAGGAAAGCTCCTGCCACAGACGCTCGTCTTCATGAGCATCTTCTTAGGCTATGAATGGTATATCTATGGTCATCTGGACTTTCCGCATCCCGGCGGCCTGCACATGATTCTTCTGCTTGCAGCCCTGACGGTTCTGTCTTCCCAGGGATTCGGCGTATTCGCCTTCGGACTGATGCCTTCCCTGCGAATGTCAATGAGTATATGTTCGCTGTGGGCCGTCGTGGGATTCTCGGCCTGCGGTGCGACCTTCCCGCTCTTTGCCATGGACGGCATGATAGAATCCTTGGCCCAAATCATCCCGTTGCGCCACTACTATATGATTTATCAGATATGCATCTTCAACGGTTATCCACTGATTGATGCGTGGGTGAATGTCGTTGCCCTGGTGGCTTTTGCAACCCTTCCCATTCTTGTGACACACAATATAAAACGGGCTATGGTGGAGTATGTGTATATACCCTAAAAGACTGCTCCCGCCCCCACATAACTGTCATCTGTTATCCTTCATCGCTTATCATCGCCTATCATGTCAGAATCAACCTCCTCACACACTACCACACAGAAAGCAGACAGAGGGCTGCTGGGTTTCCTCTCCTCCATATGTTACATCTGGTGGCTGGAAACAAAGAGTACGGTAAAGGACGAAGGAGTATTGATTTTCTTCCTTCTCGTCCCCCTTGCCTACCCTCTGCTTTATTCATGGATATACAACAATGAGGTTGTCCGCGAGGTACCTGTCGCAGTCGTCGACCTCTCCCACTCCGCTTCTTCCCGTGAATTCATCCGTGATTTCGATGCCTCGCCGGATGTACATGCCGCCTGCTATTGCAACAACTTGCAGGAAGCACAGGACCTGACAGGCAAGCAGGTCGTGCATGGAATTCTCTATTTCCCGGAAGATTTCGACCGGACATTGAACCGTGGCGAACAGACACACGTGGGTGTCTACTGCGACATGAGTCTGATGCTGACCTACAAGGCCATCTACCAGACGGCACAGGCTGTATCTCTCGAGATGGGAGCTGAGCGGCAGAAGCCACGCTCGTTCTCGTTTACAGAACGCGACGAAGAACTGAACACCGAGCCCCTGTCAGTTGATGCACAGCCTATCTTCAACACGACAGGAGGCTATGGAAATGCTATCCTGCCTGGCGTGCTGATCCTCATCCTGCAACAGACACTGCTCCTGGGCATCGGTCTCTCTGCAGGAACAGCGCGAGAGAGCAACCGTTTCCAGGACCTCGTTCCTATCGGCAGACATTATGACGGCATCATGAAGATTGTATTGGGAAAATCCTCCTGCTATTTCATGGTCTATTGCGTCATGTCAGCTTACATCACCATGGCTGTCCCCTATTTCTTCAGCTTTACAATGCTTGCACGTCCCGCTGACCTTTTTCGGCTTCTCCTGCCTTACCTGCTGGCAGTCATCTTCTTCGGTATGGCCCTCTCCTGTCTTGTACGCTATCGGGAGAATGTGATGCTGCTGGTAGTCTTCACATCCGTACCGTTCCTTTTTCTCACAGGTGTTTCATGGCCGCAGAGCAACATTCCCGGTATATGGCAGGGCCTCAGCTGGCTCATCCCGTCCACTTTCGGTGTACGTGGCTACCTGCGGATATCGTCCATGGGAGGGACTGTCAATGACATTCTGCCCGAAGTCCGTGCACTGTGGACACAGGCTGTCGTCTATTTTGTCATAACCTGCTTCGTGTACAGATATCAGATCATCAGTGCGCGCAAGCATGCCATCGCTCATTACCAGATGATACAGAACAGCATCCGAGCGGCACGTGAAAAGCAGGCAGCCGGCAAATAATCCTGCCACTGCCCCACTCCTGTGAACGAAGTCATCCTTGGAAACGGTCATGCATCACAAGCAACAATCTTCTGTTACCGTACCTCTATTTTCACGGAAATACTTACCTTTGCACGTGCGGAAGACGACTTGACCCACAAAATAAAGGTATAGAAAGGGGCAGTGATACAGTAACAGCATCTGTCTTACCTCTTGCTTCTACATCCTCCCTCCGTCCTTCCACGGTCATCTTTTTTTGAAAAAACATGATAGTTTGCATAGCAGAGAAACCCAGTGTTGCGAAAGACATAGCCCGGATTCTTGGAGCCGACAAGCCCTGCAATGGTTACATGGAAGGCAACAACTACCAGGTGACATGGACCTTCGGCCATCTTTGTGAGCTGAAAGAGCCGAATGATTACTTCGCCAACTGGAAGCACTGGAGCCTGGCGGCACTCCCTATGATTCCCCCACGCTTCGGCATAAAACTCATTGAAGACGAAGGCATCAAGAAGCAGTTTGCCGTCATTGAGAAGCTGTACCACTCGGCCGAACTGATCATCAACTGTGGTGATGCCGGTCAGGAAGGAGAACTGATCCAACGCTGGGTAATGCAGAAAGCCGGCATAAAATGCCCAGTGAAACGACTGTGGATATCCTCCATGACCGATGAGGCCATCCGTGAAGGATTCGCTCACCTGAAAGAGCAGCAACAGTACCAGCCGCTTTACCTCGCCGGTCTCTCTCGTGCCATCGGCGACTGGCTGCTGGGTATGAATGCCACACGCCTCTACACTTTAAAGTATGGAAACAACAGCTACGGGAAGGGGCAGATTCTGTCCATAGGACGGGTCCAGACCCCGACACTTGCCCTCATCGTACAACGGCAGAAGGAGATAGACAATTTCAAGCCGGAACCCTACTGGGTGCTGGCAACCGTCTATCGTGACACACAGTTCACGGCAACGAAAGGAAAGTACAAGTCCAAGGAAGAAGGCGAACAGGCCTTCTCCACCATCGAGGGGAAACCGTTTACCGTCACAAACGTGACGAAGAAGAATGGGGCTGAACAACCCCATCAGCTCTACGACCTTACTTCGCTGCAGGTAGACTGTAACCGCAAGTTCGGCTTCTCTGCGGAAATGACGCTCAACACCGTCCAGACCCTCTATGAAAGGAAATTCACAACTTATCCTCGTGTGGACACCCAGTTCCTTTCAGACGACATTTACCCGAAGTGTCCACAGATCATGAACGGGCTTTTCAAGACGGCTTTCGCAGGTAAACGTCCCTATGCCGGCCTTGTCAGGACATTAGGCGGAAAGCCCTTGCCCAAGACAAAACGTGTGTTCGACTCTTCGAAAGTAACTGATCACCACGCTATCATCCCGACAGGAATTCCACCACAGGGGCTTACTGATGTGGAACACAAGGTTTACGACCTCATTGTCCGGCGTTTCATCGCCGCCTTTTATCCCGACTGCAAATTCGCCACGACTACCGTTTCGGGCAAGGTGGACGAAATCGAGTTCAAGGTATCGGGAAAGGAAATACTGGATCCTGGATGGAGAATCTGCACTGACACACCGGCCAGCCCTGTCCCCTCGGCAGAAGGACAGGGGGAGGGGACTGCCACTTCCCCCCTCCTTCCCACTTTCGCCAAGGGAGAGTCCGGGCCGCACACCCCCGCCCTCACGGAGAAGCAGACCACCCCGCCCAAACATTATACGGAAGCCTCGCTGCTCCGTGCCATGGAGACAGCCGGAAAGCTCGTTGAAGACGAAACGCTACGTGCCGCCATGAAAGCTAACGGTATCGGACGGCCGTCTTCACGTGCCGGAATCATCGAAACGCTCTTCAAACGACATTATATCCGAAGAAAACGAAAAAGCATAGAAGCAACCGACATGGGAATCGCCCTCATCGACACAATACACGAGAAGCTCCTTACTTCTGCTGAACTGACTGGTATATGGGAGAAAAAACTCCGCGACATCGAAGCGGAAAAGTATGATGCCGCACAGTTCATCAGCGAACTGAAGCTGCAGATTACCAGCATTGTCAATGATGTCCTGGCCGACAACTCCAACAGGAAGATAGGACAGGCTGATGGGAAAGAGGGAGTATGACGATAAAGAAAAACCGCTTGTTTTTTCTACAGACAGCCGGCAGACGAAACGAAGCGAACAGCTGGCAGACCCACTCGTGGAGGTGCAGGAAACCGGCCTCAACATATGGGAAGGGTGTTCCCAGCCGTTGGGAACACCCTTCCCGGCCGTTGGGACAGCAAGTCCCAACCGGTCGGGGACAGTCTTCCCAACAGTCGAAATTAATATATTTTCGCCTTTCTCCTTGTGCTGTTTTAATTTATATTATTATCTTTGCACCGATTATTTCGAAATAAAACGTCTCTGCTCGTCCGATACCGGGTGGCAGACTGTAAACTCTGATCGAATAAATGAAACAATTCAGATTGGTGGACAACATCATCGGATGGCTGGCATTCCTGATTGCAGCCTTCGTCTATTGTTCCACGATTGAGCCGACAGCCAGCTTCTGGGACTGTCCCGAATTCATTACAACAGGCTACAAACTGGAAATCGGGCATCCTCCCGGGGCACCGTTCTTCATGCTTACGGCCAACCTCTTTTCGCATTTTGCAAACGACCCGACACAGGTGGCACGCATGGTCAACACCATGAGTGCATTGCTTTCGGCAACGTGTATCATGTTCCTTTTCTGGACGATTACCCATCTGTCACGCCGACTGATTGTCCGTGACGGTGACACACCGTCGCTTGCAAAGACCATCGCCATCGAGGGGGCCGGGCTCGTCGGTGCACTGATTTATACTTTCAGTGACACATTCTGGTTCTCTGCCGTCGAGGGAGAGGTATATGCCTATTCGTCTGCCTTTACGGCCGTCGTGTTCTGGCTTATCCTGAAGTGGGAAGACAATGCAGACAAGCCGCATTCCGACCGATGGCTGGTACTGATTACCTATATGACCGGTCTGTCCATCGGCGTACACCTGCTCAATCTCCTTTGTATTCCTGCCATCGTACTGGTTTATTACTATAAGAAAGTACCGGAAGCCAACCTGAAAGGGTCGCTCTTTGCACTCGCACTGTCAGTAGTGATCGTGGCAGCCGTTCTTTACGGAGTCGTCCCGGGTATCATCACGGTGGGCGGATGGTTCGAGCTGTTCTTTACGAACACACTGGGTATGCCGTTCAACACGGGTACCATCGTATATATCATCCTGCTCGTCGCCGCTTTCGTCTGGGGTATCTATGAGACTTACCAGAACAACAGCAACCGCCGGCAGAACCTTGCTTTCCTTGCCGCACTGGCATTGATCGGCATTCCGTTCTACGGATATGGCTGGACGGCTTTCTTCACGGGTGTCGTCGTGCTGGCCGTCGTCTATGTACTGCTCCAGTGGAAACGTCCTGTCAACAGCAACGGCAGGAAAAAATCCATTGCACTTGTCTCTTCACGCGCAAAGAATACGGCACTGCTCTGTATGCTGATGCTGATTATCGGGTATTCTTCGTATGCGCTGATTGTCATCCGTTCGACGGCCAACCCGCCGATGGACCAGAACTCACCCGAAGACATCTTTACTCTGGGCAGCTACCTGAGCCGCGACCAGTATGGCGACCGGCCGCTGCTATACGGACAGGCCTACTCCAGTCAACCGGCCGTGGCCGAGGATGGCATGCACTACAAATTCGACGAGGGAGCACCTGTCTATGAACGAAAGGAGAAGGCTTCGAAAGATGAAAAGGACTCCTACTTCCTCGTCCGTCATAAGGCGACACAGGTGTTTGAGCAGAATATGTTCTTCCCACGAATGTATGATTCAGGCCATGCAGCACAGTACGAACAGTGGATGGGCGGAATCACCGGACACGACGTGGACGGAGTGAAGATGCCGACACAGTTGGAAAACATCAGGTTCTTCCTCTCTTACCAGTGTAACTTCATGTACTGGCGTTACTTCATGTGGAACTTTGCCGGACGGCAGAATGACCTGCAGGGTAACGGCGAGCCGGAACATGGCAACTGGATTACCGGCATATCATTCATCGACAACGCACTCTATGGCGACCAGAGCAAAATGCCAGACGAACTAAAAGCCAACAAAGGACACAACGTGTTCTACTGTCTGCCCTTGCTGCTCGGGCTGATCGGACTGTTCTGGCAGGCATGGCGCGGGAAACGCGGTATCCAGCAGTTCTGGGTCGTCTTCTTCCTGTTCTTTATGACGGGTCTGGCCATTGTCATTTACTTGAATCAAACACCCAGTCAGCCACGTGAGCGTGATTATGCTTATGCAGGTTCATTCTACGCATACGCCATCTGGTGCGGACTGGGAGTACTGGCTCTCTACGACTGGGCACGCAAGCTGAAGGCCGCACCGGTGCTCTCGGCATCCGTCATCTCGCTCGTGTGTCTGCTTGTACCTGTCCAGATGGCATCCCAGACATGGGACGACCACGATCGTTCCGGACGTTACACCTGCCGTGACTTCGGGCAGAACTATCTCAATTCATTGCAGCAGAAGGGCAACCCTATCATCTTCACCAATGGTGACAACGACACTTTCCCGCTCTGGTACAATCAGGAAGTAGAGGGAGTGCGTACGGATGCACGTGTCTGCAATCTCTCCTACCTGCAGACAGACTGGTACATCGATCAGATGCGCCGTCCGGCTTACAACTCTCCAAGTGTGCCCATCTCATGGCCACGTCTTGATTATGTAAGCGGAACAAATGAGGCCGTACAGGTTGCACCGGAATTCAAACAGCAGATTCTCGACTTCTACAAGCAGAATCCGGCAGCGGCAAAAGCACAGTTCGGGGACGATCCGTTCGAGCTGAAGAACGTCCTCAAGTATTGGGTCCGTTCCAAGGATCCTCAGAATCATGTCATTCCTACTGATACGCTCTACATGACGATCGACAAGGAGGCTGTCCGCCGCAGTGGCATGATGCGTCCCGGAGACTCGATTCCCGACCGCATGGTCATCTCTCTGGCAGGCAGGCAGGCCCTCTATAAGGGCGACCTGATGATGCTCGAGATGATTGCCAACTGCAACTGGACCCGTCCGCTCTATGTTGCCATCACCGTCGGTTCGGAAAACTTCATGAACCTCGGCGACAACTTCATCCAGGAGGGGCTCGCAAACCGTATCACGCCTTTCTATACACAGAACGGACAGAATGAGAACGGTGTCAATCTGCGTAACTTTGATACGGAGAAGACCTACGACGTGATGATGCATCGATTCAAATGGGGCGGACTCTGCAAACCGGGGCTCTACATCGACGAGACCGTGGCACGTATGTGCTGGACGCACCGGCGCGAAATGGCCGACCTCGCCCTCCATCTCATTGCCAAAGGCGAAAGGGGGAAGGCACTGAAAGTTCTGCAGAAAGTCGAGAAAGAGATTCCTTATTACAACGTACCGGTCAGCTACATGAGCGGATCCGGCGATATGGCGCGTGCATACGCACTGCTGGGACAAAAGGCCAAGGCGCACCAGATTTATGATGCATTGTGGAAGATTTCCTTGCAGTACGCCAACTACTACATGAGCCTGTCTCCACGCTACTTCGATATGTCACAGAGTTCATGTAAGATGCACTTCCAGATTATGATGAACCTTGTCAACGAAAACGACCGCTTTGACCGCACATGGGCTAACAGTCATGCAGCCCAGTTGACGAATCTCTTCAAACGGTTCCAGAGTTTGGGCGGTTCACTGCAACAGGAATCATAAAATTCTAAACTTGCAATGGAAACAGTAAAAGCCGGAGTCTGGCCGTCCTCAACAGACCGCCATACTCCGGCTTATTGCTGATATCCAGTACTGTCCGCCATCACTCAACAACCGACATTCCCCTGTCCATCATCATCCAACATTCATCATCCGCCACCCACCATCATGATCATCGAACGACCCGCCCGCTGGCTTCGTCTCTTCTATCCACACGCCCTTTGGCGCATGGACAAGTATGACCACTCTGTCTACCTCACATTCGACGACGGACCGATACCCGAAGCCACCCCATTTATTCTCGACGTTCTCGACAGATTCGGAGTCAAGGCCATGTTCTTCATGGTTGCCGACAATGTAAGGAAATATCCGGAACTGTATCAGGAGGTGCTCCGTCGCGGTCATAAAGTGGGCAATCACACCTACCATCACCTGGGCTCTTTCAGACACTGGGCACTGACCTATGCCGTAGACGTCACCAAGGCGGATGCACTGATTCAGAGCCCTTACTTCCGACCACCACACGGTTGGCTGCGCCATACCGTCTACTGGTGGGTGAAACAGAACTATCGTGTAGTGATGTGGGATCTCGTCACACGCGATTACTCCAAATGGCTGACAGCCGAAGATGTCGTGTACAATGTGAAGCATTATGCCCGCAACGGTTCCATCATCACCTTCCACGATTCCCTCAAGAGCATCGATAAGCTCCGTACCGCCCTGCCTGAATCCTTGCAATGGCTCACAGACCAGGGCTACAAGTTCAAGGTGTTCCCGGATGACCCGGCAGATACCCACTTCTGACCATCAGCCGATACCACCCGTCCCACCATTTGTCATCGCCCATCACCGTCAAACCACCTCCTCCCTCCGGGGAGGGTCGGAGGAGGCCATTCCATCATCGTCTATGTCTTCATCCGCCCTCAACAGGCAAACAGCTACAGGACTAAGCTCTTCTTCCATCAAGTCCTTTGCCCGCTCACTCGGTTTCTTCTCATGCGGAATAGCCAAGGCCGGACCAGTCGACGAGTCCACTGCACAGCAATATCGCAGATGGCTGGATAACGGCGAGGAAGCATCTATGGCTTACATGGCGAACTACCAGGAAAAACGGCTCGACCCACGTCTTCTTGTCCCTGGCGTGCGTAGCATCATTTCTCTTGCACTCAACTATGCGCCATCCCGGCTGCTCCCGGAAGGAGAATACCAGTTTGCAGCCTATGCACTCGGTCAGGACTACCACAACCTGATGAAAGAAAAGATGAGGAAGCTGGCAGAAGAAATAGAGAACCGACAGCCTCTCCCTTTGGAAGAAGATCTTTCGATACGCTGCTTCTGCGATACGGCCCCCGTCCTTGAACGCTACTGGGCACAGAAGGCTGGATTGGGCTGGGTGGGGCGCAACCACCAGCTTATCATTCCTCATGCAGGTTCGATGTTCTTCCTTGGCGAGATATTCATTCCCTTCGACGTTGATGCCTATGACGAACCGATGCCCAACCGTTGCGGAAAATGTCATCGCTGCATAGATGCTTGTCCGACACATGCGATTGTTCCTGGAGAGGACTTCCATGCCAGACGCTGTCTATCCTATCAGCTCATTGAGAACCGTGGAGAACTCTCCGAAGAAGCCAAAGCTGCTATGGGAGACACCATCTATGGCTGCGACCGATGCCAGACAGCCTGCCCCTGGAACCGATTTGCAACTCCCAATACTGAGCCGGATCTGCAACCCAAGCCTGAACTGCTCAGTATGAACAAGGATAAATGGCATCATCTTACGGTCGAAGACTACAGGCGGCTGTTCAAGGGATCCGCTGTCAAACGCGTAAAGTTTGAAGGACTGATACGCAACATCACAGCTAAGGAATCATGAAATCACAGCTGTCTGACAAGCATTTACCACACATCTGAAAGCCCTTTGCAAACTTCAATAGCTAACATCCATGATAGGATATGCAGGCTGAAGGCTTTCTACGCAGCCCATCCAAGTAGAAAAAGGTAACATTTGTTTCCGCTTTCCGGCATGGCATCGAATTTGCATCATCTCCAACAGCAAGATAAACATCATAAGTTACAAAGGAGATAAAGAATATGGCTAAATTGGAAAAAGGAATGGTATTCAATGCAAAGAATGTAATTGACTATGCTGAAGGAGGGGTTGTAAGCAAAGAACTCGTACACAGCAATGCCGGAAGCGTCACTCTCTTCAGTTTTGATGCAGGACAAGGTCTGTCAGAACACACAGCGCCGTTCGACGCACTCATCCAAGTCATTGATGGAAGCATGGAGTTGACGGTTGAGGATGTCAAGCACATAATCAACACAGGAGAGAGTTTTGTCATTCCAAGCGGAGCACGGCATTCCGTAAATGCTGCTGACCGATTCAAGATGATAATCACGATGATAAGAGGATAAAACGAAACAAAACAATAATCCTCACTTGGGTAAGTTTCACTATCAGATACATACTATACGTTCCGGTGCAACATACCCTGCCCCAGGGCTTTCCAAGTCTCTTTCCCGACTTCATGTCATCTTCCGACGGGAGTGCAGCCTGCTGCACGTCCAAGGTAATTTGACTGGAAGGCAGAGGTAAGAGATTTTTCTCGTATGCTCTGTTCCATATATATGACATTTAAATGCCATGGGGAGAATCAGTCCGAACCTACCAAATAACAGATGTCTCAGTTCACGGAACAGGGTCGCAACCGACCAATTAACCGTTAAATCTTTCTAACAAAAGATACGAACAAGCAGAAATATACTTATCTTTGGCAACGATTCAAAAAATACAATGCGAGGAACATCATCCAAAGAATATAATTCAAGAACATCAAATCACTTAAACTGGGAAATTATGAAGAAAGTATTTATCATGGCGATTGCCGTAACAGCAATGACACTGACAGGTTGCAAGGACAGCAAGACAACTGCACCCAAGGCTGATGCAGACTCAACTATGACAGATTCTGCGATGACGGATTCTGCCGCAACAGGCAGCCGGAAAACAGAAGCTACGCCTACGGCAGACCAGCTTATCGGCCAGCTCAATGCGAAAGTAAAGGCAAACGACGGCAAAGGACTGGCAACACAGCTTGCTACAGTCATGAAGCAAATGGAGGAAATGAGCCGGAAAGACCCGAAAAAAGCACAGGAGTACATCACCAAAGTACAGCAATGGGTACTGGACAACGGGAAGACCATCCAGTCTATACTGAAGGCATCTGGCAATGAACCAGAAATGCAGGCCATCACCGGGGCTGTCAATGCTGCAACCAAGAACGACCAGAAAGCAATCAATGACGAAATGGACAAAGCGAAAGAGAAGATGAAAGAAGCTGCCAAGTCAGCAACACCTGAACAGAAAGAGGCCGCTAAGAAGGCCGTTCAGGACGCAGCCGGAAAAATGCAAGGGAAAGCCGGAGAGGCAGCCAGGAAGGCAGTGAAAGACCTTTTCTGACGTCTATCATGATCAGAATAGAAAATGCAAGAAGAGAACAGGCAGGAACAATCGCACGGCTAATCATGGAAGCCATGGATCCTGCCTGTTGCCAGTGGTTTGCCGGACCAGACCATACCTTGGAAGACTTCCATCAGCTGATGAAACGACTGATAATGCGGAAAGACTCACAGTACTCCTACCGCAACACGCTGGTAGCTGTAACCGACAGCGGGGAAGTGGCAGCCGCCTGTGTCAGTTACGACGGAGCTTTGCTCCGCAAGTTGAGGCAGCCCTTCATCGAAGAAGCCCTGGCAACCTTCGGCCGGGACTATTCGAGCATGAAAGACGAGACCACAGCCGGTGAGCTGTATATAGATTCTCTCTGCGTGGACAAGGCTTTCCGCAGGCAAGGGATAGCAGGCCTCCTGCTCAATGCCACCATAGAAAAAGGAAGAACAATGAACCTTCCGACAGGACTGCTTGTAGACACAGGCAATCCCAAGGCCGAACGGCTTTATCATCACATCGGGTTTTCCTACGTGGATGACAGCGAATGGGGAGGACACAAAATGAAACACCTGCAGAAACCACTCGGATAACCTCCTGATCTGGAATCAGACCAGTATAACGGAGATTGAATCCCCTTCACCAAGACAGCCGGAAACAGGCTGCAGCCGCACAATCTGGATTGTACGGCTGCAGCCTGTTTCCGTTTCAACACATCCCGACCGACGGCACCGTCCCCATGAAGGGGATGTCATCAATGATGTTCCAGGAGAATCTGGACAATGCGCTCTGCCGAACGACCATCCCAACGTTCAGGAATTCCACACTTCTTCCACCGTCCGGAGACCACGTCTTCGAGGGCACGACGGAGCAGGTCGGCATTTTCGCCGACAAGGACATTGCTTCCCACCTTTACCGTCTCAATATGTTCCGTATAACTGTTCAACGTAATACAGGGCACGCTGTTGAAGGTAGCTTCTTCGGCTACATTCCCGGAATCGGTTATGATACCTCTTGCATGGGCCGTAAGACAGGAAAAATCAAGATAGCCAAGCGGTTTGACAATATGAAGATTGTGCAGATTGATATTCTTCTTCAGAGCAAGAGCCAGGACGACCTGTACGGCAGAATCGCGCAGAGGAGCGATGACGGGCAGCCCGGCGGCCGTCTCCACCAGCACACGGAGCATCTTCTCAAGATTCTCCTGGTCGGCCAGCAAAGCCTTGCGGTTCAACGTGAAGACAAGGTAGCCTCTCTCTTTCAGCGGCAGGCCGGACAGTGCCTCAATATCCGAAAGCCGCATCTTCTCAATGCGTTCACGATTATAGCGGATGTTGTCAATGAGGATGTTCCCCACCATATATACCTTTGAAAGCTCTGCACCTTCCTTGTTGGCAATGCTGTTGTTGCTGAATCCTGCCGTAAAGAGAATGTCGGAAAGACCGTCTATGACAAGACGGTTGATTTCCTTCGGCATGGTTATATCAAAGGATCGTGTACCTGCTGCTATGTGTGCCAGCGTAATGGCCTGTTTCTTGGTTACGATGGCAGCAGCCATTGTTGAAGCCAAATCGTCGACGACAATGACAATATCCGTAGGATTCGCCTGCAAATACTGCTCGAACTTGGACATCACCTGCCCTGTCAGCTCATTCAGATTCTCACAATCAACACCAAGGCAGACATCAGGCCGACGGATGGAAAGACTTGCAAACAGTCCGTCCTCCAGTGTCGGATCATCGGCACGTCCCGCATAGACAAGCGAATAAGAAACCCCTCTACGCCTTTCACTGCCAGAAAGCCTGTCGATGCCCCTGATGATGGGTGCCACTTTTATAAAGTTGGGACGTGCGCCACAAAAAACACAAAGATTGATACTTTCCATTAATTAGCCTTTAAACATATCTTTGATTCCACCGATAGAACCCATGAGGTTGGTTGCCTCGAACGGAAGGTAGACCGTCTTCTGATTGCTGTTCTGTGCAAGTTCCGTGAGCATCTGGATATACTTCTGTGCAATAAGATAGTTGGCCGGATTCGTACACTGCCCTACTGCATCCGTGATTTTCTGAATGGCAATGGCTTCTGCCTCTGCCTTGCGGATACGTGCCTGTGCCTGACCCTCGGCTATAAGAATCTGCTGCTGCTTGTCAGCTTCGGCACGGTTGATGGCAGCCTGCTTCTCGCCTTCCGACTGCAGGATGGCCGACTGCTTCTGCCCTTCGCTGGTAAGAATCGTGGCACGCTTGTTCCGTTCTGCCTGCATCTGTTTCTCCATGGCCTGCGAGACGCTTGCCGGAGGAGTTATATCCTGAAGTTCTACACGGTTCACCTTGATGCCCCATTTGTTCGTTGCATCATCGAGCACCGAACGCAGCTTGGTATTGATAGTATCGCGCGAGGTCAATGTCTGGTCGAGTTCCATCTCACCGATGATGTTGCGGAGTGTCGTCTGCGTCAGTTTCTCGATGGCGTTCGGCAGGTTGTTGATTTCATAAACGGCCTTGAACGGATCGACGATCTGGAAATAGAGCAGTGCATTGATCTGCATCTGAATGTTATCCTTGGTGATGACATTCTGACGGTCGAAGTCGTACACCTGTTCGCGCAGGTCGATGGAATTGGTATAGGTATAACGCCCGGCACGCAGGGCAACGATGTCCTTTGCATGGTCGATGAAAGGAATGATGACGTTGATGCCCGGCTGGAGCGTTGCATAATATTTACCCAGGCGTTCGATGATTTTTGTCTCGCTCTGTGAGATAATAACGATTGACATCTTGGCAAATACAATTGCCAACACAACAAATGCAACCAGCACATAAGTTAAAATATCCATAAGCATTAATTTTTATACTGTCCTCTTTTCACCCCTCTGCAGGGAGAAGAACAGGACAGAAGGTTTGAAAAAATGTCTTCGATCAGCTGTCGGGCACGCATCAGCAACGCTCAACAGTAGCAATGATAGAGTCGAGCCGGAGAACCCGCACGCCATTCCCCCTGCCAATTTCCGTACCGTCAACCGACTTTGCCTTCCACGAGTCGCCGTCGATTTTCACTCTTCCGTATCCACCAGCCTCAATCGTGTCCGTCACTTTTCCTTCACGGCCAATCAACGCATCTACGTTGCTTCTTCTTCCGTCTGCACCCTGGTGGAGATACTTCAGTGCTACCGGGCGAATCAGAAAAATACTCAACACCGTAAAGACAACGAACACAATGACCTGTACAACGACACTATCCGTGAATACAGAGACGAGCGAAGCACAGAAACTTCCTATAGCAAAACACATGATGTAGAAGTCTCCGTTCATCATTTCCAGTATCAGACAGACGAGGCCGACCAGCACCCATGCCAGCCATAGATTTTGTACCAGATAATCAATCATAGTTTCAAGGGTTTGATTTCGTCCGTAAAGATAGTAATAAAACCTGATTCTGTCAAATCTTCACAGAAAAAAGAGTTAAATAGTGAGGATTTTTCCGTTTCCACTCTCTCAGACTATCATTATAAACACGGGAAAGCACTTTCTACTGTCATTGCAAAGCAGCTCAAATCCGAATGAAAGCAGTCTATACTGACCAGGAGTACATTTCCGCATCAGCCGGGACAACCGGAAAATCCGCTCTGTACGGAAAGGAAAGATGTTTACATTCTTCTGCCATGACAACGATGTTTTTCTCTATTGCGACGGAATTGAGCAAGAGGGGAGTGTCAGACAGAATCGAAACATACCACTGTCTGCATCCCAACTAACGCCTGTCTGGGATTCAATCAGTGCTTACCTGCACGCCAATTAACGCCTGTTTGCAACGCAACTAAGCACCTTTTCTTATACCGGGGACTATTCTGCTGATTACAAGCTGTTTACAGGTCTTCCTAAACACTCATTTCCCTCCCCGTCATCCATCTCTTTCGGCTTTCCCGACGATAACAGATTCCCGGTAAAACAATCAATACAGAGAAAGTGAATCCACAGATCGGAATTGGAAAACATTTTACAAAATTCCATTTTGTCCTTGAATACCGATGAACTGCTGCCCCCCTGAACTCTCTTCACTGCACAACGACGGTAGCATAAAAAGCAAATACCGACAAAAGTAACCTCTGCTGCTGTAAGCCTCTCAGGCGAGCAGCTTTCCCTTTCTTTCTGAGAGAGCATAGCAGGCTATGAGGCTGAAAGAGAAAGCAGAATATTGCCGCACGCATAAAAGCAGCATCCTGGGCAAATTCAATGTAACAAGGGAATCTGAGAGATGTGGATAATGTGGGACGCTTATCCTATAAACAGATTACGGCTATCCGTCTCCCACCGATGGCGGAAACAGATAGCCGTAAAATAATAATTCTGAAAAAGGAAGAACAGCCAGATCAACGCCGCTTACCCGATCGCCTGGAAGACGCAGAACCGCCGATATGAATAGTTCCGGCTGCCCGTGTCGTGCCTGATGTCACCACACGACTACCAACACTTCCATGATAATACTTCTCCGCTTCCGGCAGCCACCGCTTGATATTCTCTATACGACGGGCATCTGAAGGGTGATCGCTCAGCACTTCTGCACGGTTGCTGCCGGTACTCGAAGCCATGCGCTGCCAGAAGGTAACGGCATTCGCCGGATCGTAGCCTGCCATGGCAGCAAAAATCAGTCCCATGTAATCCGCCTCACTCTCATTGTCACGGCTGTACTTCAGATTGCGGAAAGAGAAGTAGCCGCCGGCCACCTGTGAGGCGATGTCGCCCACCCCACTGCCGACCGTAGAGTTCAGCACCGTTCCCAGGATGTTTGTCCCCATCTGCTGGTTCATCTGCTTGGTCAGCTGTTCCGCACTATGCTTGGCCACGGCGTGTGCGATTTCATGCCCCAACACAATGGCCAGACTGGCTTCGTTCTGCGTATAGGGAAGCAGACCCTCGTAGACGACAATCTTTCCGCCGGGCATACAGAAGGCATTGGCCTGTTTGTCCTGGACAAGATTGAACTCCCATTTGAAATTGTTTATCTCACTGGCATAGCCATTGTTGCGTAGGTAGGTCTCTACGGCATGGGCGAGATTGCGCCCTACACGCTGTACCATAGCCGTGTTCTTCGCATCCGTAGAACGCTTGGCTGATGCCATAAACTTGGCATATTCCTGGTTGCTGAGACTGAGAAGCTGGGCATCAGAAATACTGATGCGGTGTGTACGACCTGTCAACGGTACCTTCGAGGCCGTGCCGCAGGCTGTCATCAAGGCAACGACAGCTGACATGAATAAATACTTGATCTTCATCTGATTTACCGTTTTTTATAACTTTCTGCCTGCGAAAGTACGACATTTTTTGTAAGAGACAAACAAAACGACTGCTTTTTTAAAAAGGTTAACCCTGAAACGGCGCATCCTCACGGCTGCACCATAGAACATCAGGCCGACTTTCCGCTTTTCCCGGTCTCATCCGTGACAGGAACGAAACCGCTCACGACAAAACTGGTGATACCCAGCAATGCCACAAGGAAGAAGAAACGGCGATAGCCCGCATACTCCTGGAGGAAGCCTGTAAACCACCCCGACAGAACGACGGAAAAGGCTGTAATGGCCGTTCCTAAAGAATAGGTAAAGGTGGAATGCTTACCCCTCGTACAATGAGTGAGCCATACCACGTAGACCGTCAGGCCAAGACCCGCCCCGAACTGCTCGGCCAGCATACAGAAATTAATGACCGAAAGGGTGGAGACAAAGTAATAACTGAGATAGACAAAAAGGAACTTGGGCAGCGTCAGAGCCATGACAAACGGCCAGAGCCAACGCTTCAGCCCGTCTCTGCGCACCAGTCCCGCTCCCAAGGCACAGCCCGCAATCAGCGAAAACGTGCCTACCGTACCCAGTACCAGCCCTAACTCCTGGGGAGAGAGAGCCAGTCCGCCGTTGCTCCCAGGATCTATCAGGAAAAGTGGAACAATCCGGAAGAACATCCCCTCAGGCACCAGAAAGCAGAAGAGGAAACAGAGATTTGCCACATAATGAGGACGGCGGACGAAAGCAGCCTTGACATCATGCCACCACTGGCGCGTCACCCCGCTCCAGATAGGGAGGCCGGCATAGTGACGGTCTTTCGGGAGTACGACCGCATGGAAGCCCGTGAGGCAGGACATAAGGACTGACAAGATCCAGAAAACCGTTGCCCATGAAGGGCGGACGGTCCGGTTGATTACCTCCAGATTGCCGGCCACCGTTACTGGAAGAGCCATCCCGACAATGATGGAAAAGAGATAGAAGACGGTACGGACACCGAAGAAAGCAGGACGATGACGCAGTGCGGCTTCTTTTTTATAGAGCCGTTCGATCGCCACATCATGCAATGCCGCAGCCGTGGCCATGACCATCAGGAAAAGAACCGTCCACTCGAACCAGCGGACGGAAGGGACAACCATTGCCAGCCCTGCAAAGCACAGGAGCATGACAGCCTCCGTCAGAACGATCCAGAAACGTCTGCTTCCATACCCTACAACCAGCCTGCCCAGTAGAGGACGGAGGATAAACGGCAGCAGAAACCAGGAGGCGGTCAGCGTGATGGCACCGTTAGAAAGCCCCATCCTGTTGAAGTAGACCAGTGAGGTCATCAACAGTATCACATAAGGAAGCCCACGTGTAAGATAGAGCGTGGGAAGCCAGAGCCAATGGCTGTGCCACCGGTTCTCTATGGGTATTCCGTTGATGATAGTCTGATCCTCATGCATCTGGAGTATATCTTACAGGTTCATGCCGTCGTCCGACGGCTTTACTTGTATCGTTTCTCGATTACTGCCGTCTGGTAATAGTGGTGCAGAATCTCGTCGTAAGGATAACCCTTCTCGCCCATCACGGCGGCACCGATCTGGCACAGCCCTACGCCATGTCCCCATCCGGCTCCGGCGAGATGGAAATGCCGGGGAACGCCGTTCACGACATCACGGGCATCTACCACGAATGCCGAACTGTACAGATGGCTCTCGCTCAGCACGCGCCTTATCTCCAGCTCCTTGCCGATGATACGGGTAAGTTTCGTTCCAACGATCTTCAGACGACTGATACGGCCGCTTCTGCCACGCTCTAACGGCTGAAGGCCGATGATTTCTCCGAAGTCGAATCCGCTTTTGCGACGAATCAGTTCAGAAAGTTCTTCCTGTGTGTAGTCTACGGTCCAGCGGTAAAAATCATGTGTCTCCTGGTCGTAATTGTTCAGAACCTGATGCAGGACAGCCATGTCCTCCGTGTTGCAGAACGCTTCAGGAGAAGAAAGAATCCATGTCCGTGCGGCTTTCTCTTCGATCAGGTCTTCCGAAGGAACCGTCCCCAGGGGCGCCTTGTCTGCCACTGAATGCAGGTAGGGTTTGCGGATATTGTCCCAGCAGTACTGGAACTCCTCCGTGACACCGCCGCAACACTTGCTGAAACGGGCATCACATATCTTGCTGCCGTCCATCAGCAACACTCCACGCGTAGCCCTGATGGCCTCTTCGACGTGCGGACTTGTCGCTTTCGTAATGCCCTGGTAACGCTGACAATGGTCGTCTGCACAGACATCAAACAGCTTGTGTGCGTCGCCGTCATACCATACGATGCCTTCTCCTTCCGACACCTTTACAGGTGCAAAGGCCTTCTGGACATCCGTTTCTATGGCCTTCCGCCTTCTCATCTGCACCAGCAGCCAGCTACGGGATATAACGGCATGGGCTTTCAAGAGCTCCAGCGACGACGTGGCGCGCATCTCACTCGAAATGACACTTGCCAAATACCGTTCTACCGGAAGCACATTGACTGCCCAGATTTTATCTCCGTCAATGACAAGCTGAAGGCTGCCGGCAAAAGTCTGCTCTTCTTTTCGCTCCCAATGGAAGGCTGCTCCGATCGTCACATCCTCCAAGGTGAAAGACGCATCATCGTCTGCCGGCGTAAAGCTAAGCTCCTGATAGCGACCGAATCCCCAAAGCATCTTTCCTTCCATGAGCTTCACAGTCTGTTCGCCGCTTACCGTCCGGTTACCGAGAATATAAGCCCCATTCAAGCGGAAGCGTATCTCCTTACCGCTCAATATGCCTACCGACACGACAGGCTCTGTCCGCCAGTCGTCAAAAGCGGCATCTACAGCCTCATTGCGGACCTGCTTCACGACTTCTGCCATTGCCTCGTCCGACAAAGACACCTCACGCAGGACAGCCCGGGCACGCTCTCCGGTCATGCGTTCAAAGTCACTCTGACGAGGCAATATCAGCAGTCCTGCCATGTCCAGGCTGCCCGGGCTGACCAGACACTGTGTCTCTCCCTCAGCCGAATAGCAGTCGGGACGGTGCTTCGCACGTGGGAACACGACTGTGACAAACGCATCTCCGATGCGCCACGCTACGATATTCATCATCGGTTCGGTCTCATCTTCTTTCAAAGGAAGAGCTTCATACACATAGCTGAACAGTGCGGCATCATGTGCTTCCGTACGACTTACGATGGCAAGAGCAGGACAGACGTAATCCTTTATTTCATAAATTCCCTCTGTATTGTTCAGCTTCAACAGCGGTTCCGCCGTCTTGCGGAGCTGCTGCCAGTCTCGTTGCAAAGGCAGAATACCGCTTGTCCCAGCCTGGAAATGCAGGTGATCCGGCGCACTGGCGCCGCATTTCGGGCCGTTGTAGAACACCATCAATTGCGGATAAGCTCTCAGAAGGCGGTGTATCTGTACGTAATTACCGGCGATGGCCTGTGGCTGATGCTTGCTGGCAGGAATGGTAAAATGAGCCGGGAGTATCGGAAACGGATTGACAAGAATGTCGAAATCGTAACAGAAAGGCAATGCAGTCTGTTCAGCCGGACGGTTCTTCCCGCAGAGGAAGCAAGGACGATTGGCCAGCGAGGCCTTGTCAATCTTCGCACCTGTGCTTACCAAGCGTGCAGGATTGAACTGTACAAGGACCGGCCCCGCCTCACGTGTCTGTACACACTTCAGCTCTTCATAACGCCGAGCAGCGTCTGGCCACTGTTCCAGCTGGTTATGGAAGAATTCGGTCAGCCCTTTCTCCCGCTCCCTGTTCTGTTTCTGACGAGCCAAAATCTCAATTGTCCGCAGCTGATCCTTATAGTGGTTGTTGACATTCACCTTATCAATACTCAGCACGGCATCACTGTTTCCGCCCCAGCGACGGCAGAGGTACAGCTCATCATAAATCCTTCCGATACGGAAACGGCGGCTGAAAGCAAGCCCCATGGCATAGTCTTCACCGTAACTGGTATTGGGAAACTGCAGCTGGCGGGCCAGCGGTGTGAAGAAGGCACGCGGTGCACCGAGACCGTTGATACGCAGAGCATTGTTACAGCCGTTGTCTGCTGTCCACTCACTGTGACTGATCAAGCCCGGCGGAAGCGTGTTGAGATCGAAGTCGCACATACGGTACGAGCCTACAATCATCGCCGCCTTCTGCTCATGGAAGGCATCGACAATGGCCTGCAAGGTGTTCTCTGACGAATAAAGGTCGTCACTGTCCAGCTGAACGGCAAAGCGACCGCAATGCACATCATGGATGGCATAGTTCCAGCAGCCGCCTATACCAAGGTCGGTACGGTCTGGGGCGAGATGGATCAGCCGTTCATCATTTCGGAAAGATTCGAGTATCTCCGTTGTCCCATCCGTCGAATGATTGTCCACGACGATAACATTGAAGGCGAAATCAGTCTTCTGCGAGAGCGCCGACACGACCGCATCACGCACCGTCTTCTCACGGTTGAAGACCGGGATGACTACCGAAGCCTTTACAGGAAACGACTCTTCGTAGAAATCAGGCTGCTCGTAATGTGCCGTGTCCACCAGTGCGCCGATAGAAGAAAGGTGCTCGGTTGCTACACGTTCCATCTCTATCTGGGCCTCACGGTTGCGCGGGTCCACATAGTCGAACTGCTTCACACCGCTGGCACGCAGGTCGTCTTCCTCCTCGGTGTACAGATATTCAGCCAGATGGAAAAGCTTCCCACACCGGCTCAGATGAAGACGAAGGTCATACCAGCCGGCGAACTCCCAGTCCTCTGCCGCTTCCCTTGCCGCATACGCTTTCAGGTACTCAGTCTTCAGAAGCACGACAGAACCGAAGTCGAAGTCATCCCGGATGCTTCCTAACTGATAGTCGGTCACCGGATGTTTCACGGTCTTTCCGTCTTCGACAGCATAACGGTCTGCATACACCATCGCAGCACCGGTCTCCTCGGCCACCTGCAACATACGTTCAACAGCATGACTGCCCAGTGTCACCGGACCTCGTTTCAAGTAAAGCAGGGTGTATTCACCTCCTGCATACGCCGCCATCAGTCGCATTGTATCCGACGAGAGCAGTCTGCCTATCCGCAGGAGATCCGTATGAAGGGGCATGATCTCCATGACCTGATGCTTCTCCACAAGCAGATGTATCTGCTGCACAACGCCCGTCTGCCACAACTGTGCAGAATTTGACATGATGGCATCGAAACTGCCATCAGGTATAAAGCAATCTATCCTTCTGTTCTTTTCCATCTTAGCGTGTGTTCTGTTTAATCCGTATGCAACATCCCCGAGGGCAAACAATGGCATCAATTCCCTGTCCAAGAGACTGTCCTGAAAAATCCCCAACCGGCCCGGACAGAAAGGCCGGCAGGCGGTAGTTCGGCTTGCACAGCACAGCCAGCAGGCTGATATTTCTTAAAGCGGCGTGGTGAAGATATACGTACGGATAACCCAATAGGACAGGATACCGGCAAGGTATCCAGCCAGTGCTATCCATGAGATACGTTTCATATACCAGCCAAAGGTAATCTTCTCCAGCCCCATGACGACGACACCGGCGGCCGAACCGACGATAAGCATCGACCCGCCGACACCGGCACAGTAAGCCAGCAGCTGCCAAAAGATTCCGTCAACCGCCATGTCACCTGTAGCAGCAACAGGATACATACCCATGCTTCCGGCGACGAGCGGTACATTGTCGACAATGGACGAGAGTATGCCGATGATGCCCGTAACGGCATAATGGTTACCGTTGAACGCAGTGTTCAGACCGCTGCCAAGTTCCTTCAGGACACCCACTTCTTCCAGGCAGGCCACAGCCATCAGAATACCTAAGAAGAAAAGAATCGTCGACATATCAATGCGGCTCAGCAGATTGCTGACACGCTTTGAGAAATGAACATTGTCACCTCTTCTCCTGTGAATACTACGGTAAAACAGTTCGGTCACGGTCCACAAAATGCCCAACACAAGGAGAATGCCAGCGAAAGGAGGGAGGTCGGTGAGGTAATGGAACAGCGGTACAAGACAGAGACCGCCCACGCCGACAGCAAAGATAGCCTTGCGCTGCATGCCGGTGAACTCCAGCATTTCCCTGTCACCCGTCAGGTCGTTCGCCAGATCGTCATATTCAATATTCCCCTTCAGTGCCGTCTGCAGCAGAAGTGCCGGTACCAGCATCGACACCAGAGACGGGATGAAAATCTCACTGATGACACCGCCAGCCGTGATCATGCCCGCATTCCACAGCATGATTGTCGTGACGTCTCCGATAGGAGAAAAAGCACCGCCCGAGTTAGCGGAAACGATCACCAGCGAGGCATAGACAATGCGGTCTTTCCTGTCGTGGACGAGCTTGCGCAGGATCATGATCATCACGATACTTGTCGTCAGGTTGTCAAGAATGGCTGAAAGAAAGAAAGTCATGAAGGCGATCTTCCACAGCAGACCCCGCTTCGTCTTGGAGTGCATGACGTTCTTCACCCAGTTGAAGCCGCCGTTCTGATCGACGATTTCCACAATAGTCATCGCCCCCATCAGGAAAAAGAGCGTTGTGGCTGTGTCACCGAGATGCTCGGTAATCAAAGCATTCACGAAAGACACGATCTGATCTCCAGTGCCCTTGAAACCGGGATGCATCAGCTGTGCGAACGGTACCGGATCGAGCATGTAAAGAGTCCAGCAGAATACAAACATCAACAAGGCGATTGCGGCCTTGTTGACCTTCGTCAGGCTCTCCATCGCAATGAGGGCATAGCCCAGGACGAAGACGACGATAACAGCAATTGTTAGTGTTGACATCAATGATTCTTGTTTCGATTATTTCTAAGGCACAAAGGTAAGCAAAAGAAATGAGTTGGGACATAAAGAATGCAAATTAATTGAGCAAAAGACAACCGCATTCGGCAAATTGTCGTATATTTGCAAAGAAGGCAGGAAGAAAGCAGGAATCCACCATCACCCCATCACCGCCCATCAACGCCTATCATCCCCCATATCCCCCTAAAACAATGAACAAAGAAATACAATCCCTTGTCAAGCAGCTCAACGCTGCCTCCGATGCTTACTACAACGGCCGTGAAGAACTCATGACCGACTACGAGTGGGACGCTGCCTTCGACCGGCTCAAGAAGCTGGAAGAACAGACCGGCATCGTCCTCCCCGACTCCCCGACACAGAATGTCTCGGCCGACAATGTAGCCGGAAAGAAAGAGAAACATGAGTTTCCGGCCCTGTCTCTGGCAAAGACCAAAAAGGTTGAAGACCTTGCCAGATGGGCAGAAGGAAAACCCATCTGGCTCTCCTGGAAGCTGGACGGCCTGACACTTGTCGCCACTTATGACAACGGACGGCTGACAAAAGTCGTCACCCGAGGCGACGGGCACATCGGCACCAACATCACCCATCTTTCCAGAGCCATCGAGGGTTTCTTGCAGACCATCCCCTACAGAGGCCATCTCGTCATCCGCGGAGAAGCCGTCATCAGCTACCCCGACTTCGAGAAGTTCAATATGGAGTCGGAGGAAGAGTATGCCAATCCCCGCAACCTCGCATCAGGATCGCTCACGCTGAAGGATATCAACGAGGTCAAGCAACGCCACCTGCACTGGATTCCTTTCACCCTTGTCTATACCGAGGAGGAAATCGGCTCATGGGGCGAACGGATGGCATGGCTTGAACGACAGGGATTCCATCCGGTAGACAGAGAACTCATCTCACGGCCGACGGCCGGGAACATACAAGCTGTTATCGACAGCTGGTCTTCTCGTGTCACCGGACAAGCCCTCAACACCCGGCATCCGGAAGCTGACACCCAACGCTTCCCCTACCCCGTCGACGGTCTCGTCATCACTTATGACGACACGGCCTATGCCGCAACCGGATCGGTCACAGGGCATCATGCCACACGTGCCGGCTACGCCTTCAAATGGCAGGACGAGCGGGCGGAAACGGAACTGGACTACATAGAATGGTCATGTGCCGCATCTACGATTTCGCCGGTCGCCGTTTTCCAGCCTGTCGAACTGGAGGGGACGACCGTCAAGCGTGCCTCACTCTGCAACATCTCTGAATGCGAACGCCTGGGGATCGGCGGCAAGGGCACGAAAATCGCCGTTATCAAGGCAAACAAAATCATACCGAAGGTTGTCAGTGTCGTTGAACGGATGGGCATCTTCCATGTCCCGGAGACCTGTCCGGTATGCCGGTCGGCGACAGAAGTCGTGGAGAGTGAGGCCAGCGGGACACGGACACTGCACTGCACAAACACCCACTGCCCTGCCAAACAGCTCAAGAAGTTCGGCCGTTTCGTTTCCAAGGAGGGGGTGAACATCGACGGACTGTCCGAACAGACTGTCCAGAAGTTCATCAACCTGGGCTGGATTTGTGAGTATGCCGACTTCTTCCATCTCAACGAACATGCTCTGCAGCTGCGTACCATGGACGGTTTCGGAGACAGGAGTGTCAGCAAACTCCTGGCGGCCGTTGAAAAGGCAAGAAGCGTGGAAGCCCGTCGGCTGCTCTTCGCACTCAACATTCCGCTGGTCGGACAGGATGTATGCAACCGTCTGCTTTCAGCTTATCCGCTGAAAGAACTCATCAGGACTGCTACGGAAAGTACTGACGATGATGTGTTTTCAACCATTCCCGGTATCGGACCGGAAAAGAGTGCAAGCTTTGTCCGGTGGATGAAAGACGCAGACAACCAGCCTGTGCTGCAACACTTGCTGGCCGAACTCAACGTCAGGCAAGCCTCATCCGCGCCGACAGGCAGCGGCTGCCAGGGACTGACATTCGTCATTACGGGCGATGTCCATCATTACAAGAACCGCAATGAGCTGAAAGCCTATATCGAAAGTCAGGGCGGTAAAGTTACCGGTTCGGTTTCCAAATCTACTGACTTTCTCATTAACAATGATGTAGAAAGCACATCGGGCAAAAACCAGAAAGCTAAGGCTCTCTCCATCCCCATCATCTCTGAGGAAGATTTCATCGACCGTTTTGCACAGGGTTCCGCCTCCGGCTTACCCGCACAGAGGACAGAAGAAACATTATTCCAAGACTGATAGAATCAGTCTTCGGGTAACCCCTCCTCATCCCGAATTCACATGCAGAGAAAGAGCATCATACTTCTTTGATTCTCAAGCTGTTATATCCGGCGTTTGAAAAGGTGCCTACTTGCACCGCAAGTAAGGCCTAATTGAAGCCCAAGTAGGCCTTACTTGAGGTGCAAGTAAGGCCCTTTTGGAATCCAGACTGACTATATCCTAAATTTGAACAGCTTATATGATATTTTTGAATGAGAATCTTCAAAAAAATTTTTAAATATAACACTTGCAAATATGGTTTATTCTTCATAAATTTGCCTGTGAAAACATAGGTGACTTTATTCACTACCTAAAATTAATTAAATGACATTACATGAGGCTATTATTTGCGTATTAAAAACTCATAGTACAGCTATGAGCTGTTCTGATATCGCAAAAGAGATATACTCTAAGAAACTATATCTACAAAAGAATGGATCAATGGCCCCGCCAAGGCAGATAAGAGCACGTGTTAAGAAATACCCTCAGTATTTCGTTATAAAAGATGCAAAAATACATCTAAGCAAATCAAGTGAACTCACGAAAAAGCTACAAGAAAAGAAGACATTCAACTTACAGCAACTCTCTTCTCTGCCTCATTTACATGGAGAGGACGGAGTAAAAAAGGAATCAATTACACAAGTAGTCTCTCCTGATTTTAAAAAGGGGTTCATGCCTTGGATAGACAAGAATACCAAAGTACTTATCTTAGGAACTATGCCTGGAGATACTTCGACAGAACAACTGTCATACTATCTAAATCCAAGCAATACTTTCTGGAAAATTATGAATAGGCTTTTCAATTCTACCGACCATTTTGAGAAAAGTAGGGATTTCCTAAGTTCAATTGGTATAGGTCTGTGGGATGTATATAAAGAAGGTATTAGAAAAGGTAGTCTTGATTCAGGTTTTTCTATCCATCCAGTACCTAATGATATCAAAGGGATCATTAGAAAACATAAATCTATAAAATACATTGTCTTTAATGGAAAGGAAGCCCTTGATGCGTTCTTGAAGGAAATAGGTGATGTCAATGTATCCTGTATAGTGATGCCTTCTACGTCATCGACCAATACCCATATGACTTTTGATGAAAAGTTTGATGCCTGGACTCAACTAAAGAAAATACTAAAACAAGTAAAGCATATTTCAACACCATAGCTTTTAGACCTTCTTCCATCATCAAAAATCATCCCAATTACTTGAGCCTCCAACCTCCTGTTTCCTGTTTGAATGATGTCCAAAATCATTCGTAGGAATCCCCTTCTATACGCATGGAATCGGAGGATGTCAGGTTCTTTTATCTGTAAGGTAATTCAACAGAAGAATTAAAAGCGAGTATGTTAAAATACAAATTAACGACTTGACGAGTTTTAATTTGTAAGTAATGTACTCTCAAAAGAAAAGAGCATTTCTTTACTCAAACACGAGTTTTGAAATGGTCTTTTCTCATTGGATTGTTTTAAAATGTAAGGTTTTCAGAAGGGCATTTACATTTTGACACACCCTCGATAAATTGTATATCTTGCGGACAGACGAGGGCATCTATCCCCTACTTGGCTATGTGACACACTTTTTTAGAAGACTTATTTTCCAAAGGGATTTCTCAGAACGTCCACTTGGCCGCCACCGTCGGGATGGCATAGAAGCGGTTGTGCTCGCCGCGGTCGTTCCAGACGAAGTTGTTGCTGATTTCCACCTCAGAACCAAGAGAGAGGTTCACGTTCTTCATGCCTTTCAGCGTGTTGAGGTTGAACCAGAACTGCGGTTCAGATACCATGATCAGCTTACCGTTCACGTCCGGATCGTACCAGACATCACAGAACCCGCTGAAGGTACAGAGGCCATGCGCAAAGGTCGTTCCCCACACCTCCGTCAGCTGGAAGCTGTTGTAAGGATGCGCACCCGTGTGCCCGTTCTTGAAATAATACTTATACATCAGCTGCACGCTGAACGTTTTTGAGAAGTCTTTTGAAGCCCAGTTCCATGCGCCGCCCAGGAGTACGGAGTGCTGGTAGCGGTTACCGTAGTAACCCTCGGGGGTCTCGCCGGAACCTACGCCGCCGTTGTATTCCACGTGGGCAGCCCACTGCTTGTTCTTCGTGAGGTTGAACTCACGGGCAATCTCCCAGTAAGCACCGATCGTACCGTCGTTCTTGTAGTCAATGTCGGTGAACATGAAGGTGGACCCCCATGTGTCAGGCTTGAACATCTCAACCGTCGTCGTCACCGTCGTACGCGATGAGAGGTCGTTGTAGAGATTGTGACCAAGGTCGTAATGAAGCTGTAAATTCTGTGCCTGCGCACCACTAAAAGCTGCTACCAAAAGGATAGCGAGGGAAAAGAATCTTTTCATATCGTTTTTAAATAATGATTGGAAAACTGCTGCAAAGTTACAAAAAAACCTTAAACTATCCTTGTTATAGCAAAAGAATCGTTAACTTTGTAGCTGTATGAGAATAGACATCATCACCGTATTGCCGGAGATGCTGGAAGGGTTTGTCCACGAGAGCATCCTTGCCAGGGCAGAGAAGAAGGGGCTGGCAGAGATCCGCCTGCACAATCTCCGTGACTATACGAAGGACAAATGGCGGCGTGTAGACGACTATCCGTTCGGCGGACAGGCGGGCATGGTCATGCAAATCGAGCCTATTGACAACTGCATCGCCGCCTTGAAGGAAGAACGAGACTATGACGAAGTCATCTTCACGTCACCCGACGGTGAGCCGTTCAGCCAGCGTATCGCCAATGACCTCTCCATGGGAGGAAACTTCATCATTCTTGCGGGGCATTACAAAGGTATTGATCAGCGCGTACGCGACCACCTCATCACACAGGAGATTTCCGTCGGCGACTTCGTCCTGACAGGCGGTGAACTGCCGGCAGCCATCATTGCCGACGCCGTTGTCCGGCTTGTCCCGGGTGTCATCAGCGACGACCAGAGCGCACTTTCCGACTGCTTCATGGACGATATGCTCTCTGCCCCCATCTATACCCGCCCCCGCAGCTACAAGGGGTGGGAGGTGCCGGAAATCTTGCTCAGCGGGAACGAGGCGAAAATCAGACAATGGGAATTCGACCAGGCCATGGAGCGTACCCGGCGACTGCGTCCCGACCTGCTGAGAGAATAAGTAAGAAGATTCTTTATTTATCAACTTCTAATACATTAACTATTTATGTCACAAATGAAAGAATTACCACAGGTCGGCTTCTCTGAAGCCGCACAGAACTTTTTCAAGAAGTGTTTCCAGTTCAAGGGACGCATCCGCCGTTCAGAGTATTGGTGGGGTGCGCTGACTGTCGCCATCGCTTCGGCCGTCCTCTCACTCATTCCGTTTGTCGGATGGGTCGCACTCATTTTCCTTGCCATAGGCGGAATATCCATGCTGTTCCGCCGTCTGCACGACACAGGCCGCAGCGGCTGGTGGTGGGGCTGCCAGACAATCATCGGACTGGTTGCAGGCGCACTCTTCTTCTCCGCCATCGATTTCCATGCTTATATGATGGCGGCCCAGTCTCAGGATGCAACTGAGATGATGAGGGTTCTCTCTGCCGGCATGACAGGCGGTGCGGGTATCTTCGCCTTGCTGCTCTATCTGGTCAATGGAGCACTGGGTATTGTCATCTTCGTCTTCACGCTCCTCGACAGCAAGCCGGAGGCCAACAAGTACGGGGAATCACCCAAGTATGTTGTAGAACAGACTGAAGGGTAAGCAGGTCGCTTGTCTGAAGACAAGACTTCTATCCTTCCAGATAAACCCTTTCTGAATCAAAACACAGGGGCGCACGGATTCGTGCGCCCCTGTGTTTTGATGTTGTCTCTGATTTTCAGCGAATCTGTCCTTGACATTCCTCGGGGGCAGTCCAGCTGAAACTGCCGTACACTGCCGACAGACGTACGGATGAACCGCAGACGAACAGACTATACAGATGACGGAGGTGCCAGACAAGACCGATGACAATAAAAAACAGAGACAGACAACCTCGTCTGCCCCTGTTGATCATCTATCCGATATATCCTCCCCTACTATCTGTGTGAAATCCCCTGGGTCTTCACAATGACATATTGCAGAGCTGCTTTACAAGTTTTCCATGAACCATTCTGCCACCTGTCTCAACAGGTGGTTGCGGGTATTGCCGCCGTAGATAGAGTGGTTACGGTTGGTGTAACAGTTCTCCTTGAAATCCTTGTCGGCCTGAACCAGTGCCTCAGAATATTCAAAGGTGTTCTGCGGATGAACATTGTCATCGGCCATACCATGGCAGATCAGCAGTCTGCCGTGCAGCTTCCCGGCACGGTTGATGGGATTGACGGCGTAACCGGAAGCATTCTCCTGTGGTGTACGCATATACCGTTCCGTATAGACGGAATCGTAGAACCGCCAGTCGGTCGGCGGTGCAATGGCTACGCCCGCCTTGAACACATCACGTCCCTCGCTCATGCTCATCAGCGTGTTGAAGCCGCCGAAGCTCCAGCCCCAGATACCGATACGTGCCGCATCGACGAACGGCTGTCTGCCCAGCCACAGGGCCACCTCCACCTGGTCCTTCGACTCCAGATCGCCGAGCTTCAGATAAGTACACTTTTCAAATTCCGCACCCCTCGCACCTGTGCCGCGGCCGTCCACCGTCACTACGATGTAGCCTTTCTGTGCCAGGTAATAATCGAACATACCGCCGTTGCCCATCGAACCGATACCCCAGCTGTCAACCACCTGCTGGCTGCCCGGCCCGCTGTACTGGTGCATGATGACCGGGTACTTCTTCTTTGCATCGAATCCGGCGGGTTTCACCATCCATCCGTTGAGCTTCACTCCCTCGGATGTCGTAAATGTGAAGAACTCGACACCGCCGTTGCCATACTTCGCAAGTTTCGTCTGCAGTTCGTCATTGTTCAGCACTTCGCGTACCTCCTTGCCCTTGTTGTCATAGATAGCATAGACGTAAGGATGGTTACGGTCGCTCCATGTATTGAGGAAGTATCTGTAATCACCGGAGAACGCAGCGGCATTCCAGCCTGCATGGGCAGAAAGGCAAGTCAGACTGCCGGACTTGTCGGCGACATAGATCTCCCGCTGCATCGGCTTGCGGGCAGCTGCCTGGAAGTAGGTGTTGCCGGTCTTATCATCATATCCATAGATTTCCGTCACGTCATAGTTGCCCTTGTCTATCTGGCGCAGGAGCTTTCCTTCTTTGCTGTATAGATAAAGGTGCATATAGCCGTCACGGTCGGAAGGCAACAGAATGTAATCCTTCATGATTCTGATGCCTTCCATCGCTTCTTCCTTCACATACTTGGGCACACGCTCCCTGATCAGCAGCCGGCACGCTCCTGTCTTGGGATTGGCAGCATAGAGATTCAGTTCGTCCTGGTGCCGATTCATCGTATAGAGAATGATCCTGTCTGCATCAGCAGTCGTCTTGATGCGCGGGATATAACCATCCGCTGCCAAAGGCAGGTCGTACTTGCGCACACTGCCGTCGCCTAACGAATACGCCCATGCGCTTACCTGTGAGTTGTCCTCACCGGCTTTCGGATACTTGTAGCTGTATTCTCCAGGATAAGTCTCATACTTATTGAATGCAGGATGCGAGCCTTTGAAAAGCTGCAGGGAATAGGTCTTCACCTTGCTTTCATCGTACCTGATCCAGCTCAACGTCCTGCTGTCAGCGCTCCATGCAAGTGCGTTGTTAAAGCCGAACTCCTCCTCGTTCACCCAGTCGGGCAGACCGTTGATGACCTTGTTGAACGCACCATCGGTGGTGACCTGTCTGACATTCTCGCCATCCGTGATGTAGATGTTGTTCTTATGGACGTATGCAATCTGCCGCCCGTCAGGCGAAAAAACAGGTATCTGTTCTGTCCCTTCTTTTGAAAGTTTCTTCAGTTGTTTCGTCTGCACTTCATAGAGATAGAAGTCTGCCGTGAACGAACGGCGATAGATGCGGTTGGTATTCGTCTGCAACAGCAGCCGGCATCCATCGGCCGAAATCTGATAGTCATCAAAAACCTTGAGCGGCCCGTCCTTGACATCGGAAAAGTCGAAGATGACACCGGTCGGTTTACCTGTTCTGAAGGAATACTTCACCACCTGCCGGCCGTCGGCCGACACCTGTGCATATTCCGAAGTACCTTTCAGAGGATTGACACCCGAGATACGTTTCGCCCAGAATACGCCACTGGTGATGTCTTTCAATGAAATCGGCTCTCCTGCCATCAGCTGGAGAGCTGTCAGCATAGCAGCACACATAAGGATTGTTCTTTTCATAAATTCAAGTTTTAACATCGCAAAAGTATAAAATAATCCGTAAATTTGCAAAAGAATGGAACAATATTATCGTGACTTCGGGAACTGGCTCCACACCCAGTTTCCTTTCAGAGTACAGAAAATATCGGTCAATGCCGGTTTCACCTGTCCGAACCGGGATGGGAGAACAGGGTACGGCGGCTGCATCTACTGCAACAACCAGACCTTCAATCCGACCTACTGCGACAACGGAAAGAGCATTACACAGCAGCTTGAAGTCGGCAAGCGGTTCTTCTCCAGGAAATACCCGGACATGAAATACCTTGCTTATTTCCAAGCCTATACCAACACCTACGGAAGCAACAACCGCCTCAAAGCCCTCTACGAGGAAGCACTTGCCGTGGAGGATGTCGTCGGACTCGTCATCGGCACACGGCCCGACTGCATCAACGACACCCTCTTAGACTATTTTGAAGAACTCAACCGCCGCACATTCCTCATCGTTGAATATGGCGTGGAAACCTGCAACGACAGCACACTGCGCCTCATCAACCGTGGACACGACTTCGCCTGTGCCCGCCAGGCTATAGAAAAGACCGCTCGCCGCAGCATCCGTACCGGTGCGCATATCATCCTCGGTCTGCCCGGTGAAGATGCAGAAGAGAGTCTCCGGCAGGCGCCAATCATTTCTTCTCTCCCCCTGACGACGCTGAAAATCCACCAGTTGCAGATCATCCGGGGTACCCGCCTTGCGAAAATGTATGCTGACCATCCCTTTCATCTTTACACCGTTGAGGAATATATCCGGCTCATTGCCGCCTACATCCGTCTGCTCCGTCCCGACCTCGTACTCGAACGCTTCGTCAGCCAGAGCCCTGCCGACCTGCTCATTGCGCCCAGATGGGGGCTGAAGAACTATGAGTTTACCCACCGCCTGCACAATTATCTGAAAGGAATGCGGACAACACATGAATACAGACAATGTATAAAGGAAGACCGAACACAGACCGAATAACGGAAGAACAGACGAAGCCATCAACGACTATGACATTCTGTCCCATTCGTCTGACACGATGTCGCACGAAGGCTAAAGGCACAGGATTTGAGTGACAGACAACATAAAATAAAAAAACGAACACACTTCGATGCCTATAACCATAAGGCGGAAGAAGATATAGAAAGGAGACTGAAGAATGACATTTGAGAAATTTACAATTAAAGCACAGGAGGCTGTCCAGAGTGCGGTGAACACCGCACAGCGCAACGGGCAGCAGACCATCGAGCCGCTACATCTGCTTGCCGGCGTGATGGACAAGGGAAAGGATGTGACGAACTACGTCTTCCAGAAACTGGGCGTGAACGCACAGACCGTAGAGAATGCCGTCCAGAGCGAAATGAGCCATCTGCCGAAAGTATCGGGCGGTGAGCCTTATTTCTCCTCTGAAGCCAATCAGGTGATGCAGCGCACGTTGGACATCTCGCAGAAGATGGGCGACGAGTTCGTCAGTATCGAGCCGATGCTGCTGGCACTGCTGGCGGTCAACTCAACGGCAAGCCGGATCCTGAAAGATGCCGGATGTGCAGAGAAAGAGATGACGGCAGCCATCAACGACCTGCGACAGGGGCAGAAGGTACAGACACAAAGCGGTGACGAGAACTATCAGTCGCTGCAGAAGTTTGCCCGCAACCTTGTCGAGGATGCCCGGGCAGGAAAGCTCGATCCGGTAATCGGACGTGACGAGGAAATCCGCCGTGTACTGCAGATACTGTCCCGCCGTACGAAGAACAACCCGATTCTCATCGGTGAACCGGGCACAGGAAAGACGGCTATCGTCGAAGGACTGGCCGAAAGAATCGTCCGCGGCGACGTACCGGAAAACCTGAAGGACAAGCAGCTCTACTCGCTGGATATGGGGGCGATGCTCGCCGGAGCAAAATACAAAGGTGAGTTTGAGGAGCGGCTGAAGAGCGTTATCAAGGAGGTGACGAAAGCCGAAGGCAACATCATCCTCTTCATTGATGAAATCCACACGCTGGTCGGTGCAGGCGGCGGCGAGGGTGCCATGGATGCCGCCAACATTCTGAAGCCGGCTCTGGCACGTGGCGAACTGAGGGCCATCGGTGCGACAACATTGAACGAGTACCAGAAATACTTCGAGAAGGACAAGGCCCTGGAGCGTCGTTTCCAGACTGTCATGGTGGATGAGCCGGACGAGCTGGATGCCATCTCCATCCTCCGCGGACTGAAAGAACGCTACGAGAACCACCACAAGGTACGTATCCAGGACGATGCCTGCATTGCAGCCGTGAAGCTCTCAGAGCGTTACATCTCCGACCGTTTCCTGCCCGACAAGGCCATCGACCTGATGGACGAGGCAGCTGCCAAGCTGCGCATGGAGCGCGATTCCGTACCCGAGGAACTGGACGAGATAACCCGCCGGCTGAAACAGCTCGAGATTGAGCGTGAGGCCATCAAGCGGGAAGACGACACCGAGAAGATCGCACAGCTCGACAAGGAGATTGCCGAACTCAGGGAACAGGAGCACAGCTTCCGTGCAAAATGGGAAGGCGAACGTGCTCTGGTGAACAAGATTCAGCAGGACAAGCAGGAGATGGAGAACCTCAAGTATGAGGCCGACCGTGCCGAGCGTGAGGGCAACTACGAGCGTGTCGCTGAAATCCGCTACTCGAGGCTGAAACAGCTGGAAGACGACATCAAGAACATCCAGCAGCAGCTGCAGGCCACGCAGGGCGGACAGGCCATGGTGCGTGAGGAGGTTACCGAGGACGACATCGCCGAGGTAGTAAGCCGCTGGACAGGCATTCCTGTCACGAAGATGCTGCAGAGCGAAAAGGACAAGCTACTCCATCTGGAGGACGAACTCCACAAGCGTGTCATCGGACAGGACGAGGCCATCACGGCCGTGGCTGATGCCGTGCGCCGTTCACGTGCCGGCCTGCAGGATCCGAAGAAACCTATTGCATCGTTCATCTTCCTCGGAACAACGGGTACAGGTAAGACCGAACTGGCAAAGGCATTGGCCGACTACCTCTTCAACGACGAGTCGATGATGACCCGGATTGACATGAGCGAGTATCAGGAGAAATTCAGCGTCACACGCCTTATCGGTGCGCCTCCGGGGTACGTAGGCTACGATGAAGGAGGCCAGCTGACCGAGGCCGTACGCCGCAAACCTTACTCGGTCGTGCTCTTCGACGAGATAGAAAAGGCGCATCCCGACGTGTTCAACATCCTCTTGCAGGTATTGGACGACGGACGGCTGACGGACAACAAGGGGCGGACGGTGAACTTCAAGAACACGATTATCATCATGACGTCCAATCTGGGGTCGCAGTATATCCAGCAGCAGTTCGAGAATCTCACCGATTCCAACCGTGAGGAAGTCATCGAAAAGGCGAGGACTGCCGTAATGGAAATGTTGAAGAAGACCATCCGTCCGGAGTTCCTCAACCGTATCGACGAGACCATCATGTTCCTGCCGTTGACAAAGGAGCAGATCGGAGGTGTCGTACGGCTGCAGCTGGAGCGTGTGAAGGCTATGCTCGAACCACAGGGCATCAACCTCCAGTGGACCGACCCTGCCATCAGCTATCTGGCCGGGGTAGGCTACGATCCGGAGTTCGGCGCACGTCCCGTCAAGCGGGCTATCCAGCGGTATGTGCTGAACGACCTCAGCAAGTCTCTGCTTTCAGGCAGTGTCAACCGTGACAAGCCGGTCATCATCGACTGCTTCGGCGAGGGACTGACCTTCAGGAACTAAGCATTCACCGCATTCTCTTCCCAAGGTGGAAGAGGTGCCGAAAGCAGAGAACAGAGCCATATAGTAAAATCATACAAGACAAAGCGGGAGAAGTCCGGAATGGACTTCTCCCGCTTTGTCTATATGGGGTGGGATGTCTTCTAATACTTATAATCCTTTGCCAGTCCGCCTGCACTCGTCTCTTTGTACAGTGACGGAATGTCGTGCCCAGTCTGCTTCATCACCTCCACTACCCGATCGAACGACACGCGGTGGTGGCCGTCGCTGAACGAGGCATACAGCTGTGCATCCAAGGCACGGCAGGCGGCAAAAGCATTGCGCTCAATACAGGGAATCTGCACCAGACCGCAGACGGGGTCGCAGGTCATGCCCAGATGATGTTCAAGCCCCATCTCCGCAGCATACTCAATCTGTGAGGGCGTACCGCCGAACAACTGGCAGGAGGCGGCCGATGCCATGGCACAGGCCACACCGACCTCGCCCTGACAGCCTACCTCCGCACCGGAAATCGACGCATTGTACTTCACGACATTGCCGAAGAGCCCGGCCGTTGCCAGGGCATGCAGTATTTTCGTCTCGGAAAACTCGTGTCCTTTCGCCAGATGATAGAGGACTGCCGGCACGACCCCGCAGGCCCCGCAGGTGGGAGCTGTGACGATCGTCCCGCCCGAGGCATTCTCCTCGCTGACAGCCAATGCGTATGCGTAAACCATCCCACGGCTCTGCAGGGACGGCTTGTAACCGCGTGCCCTTATGTAGTAAGTAGGGGCTTTGCGTGCGAGGTTCAACGGTCCGGGCAATGCACCCTCACTGTCAAGACCACGCTCGACAGCCGCCTGCATGGCATGCCACACCTCACGCAGATAATCCCAGAAATCACCGGTCTCGCATTGCTTCACATATTCCCAGTAGCCCCGTCCATGATGTTCGCACCAGGACTGGATGTCCTTGAGCGTGTGCAGGTCGTATACAGAATCCTGATGGAAACAGTCGCCTGTAGCCTTCCCCTCCGACAGAGCACCGCCGCCGACACTGTAGACCGTCCATTCGTCTTCTATTTTCTGATGGCTATCATACGCACGGAACACCATGCCGTTGGGATGATAAGGCAGGAACACCTCCGGTTCCCATTTGATTTCCACCGGGGCTACCGCCTTCAACACGTCGATGACGGCCTTGTCCGTCATGTGTCCCCTGCCCGTAGCAGCCAGACTTCCATACAGTGTCACCTCGAAACGCACTGCCTCCGGATGGCGGCCGGCGAAGATGACGGCGGCCCGCTGCGGTCCCATCGTATGGCTGCTCGACGGTCCTTTTCCTATTCTGAATATTTCTCTTAGTGATTCCATACTGGTTTACCCTTCAATACCTCTTTTACTCTATTGTGCTGCAAAATTACGAAAAAAACTGCAACGATACAGCATACGACACATAAATTATCAGGCAGACATTTAAGGGGAAACCTTTCACCGTCGCAACTTTTTCAGTAACTTTGCAGCCATCATTTCATAGCTACCAACAGTGAAAAAAATGGAAAAAGAAGACCATATTGACCGTGCGCTGGTTTTCATGGAAAACCTCGAGAAGCTCGGCGAGCAGTTACGCAACGCCCAGCAGCAGCTGGTATTGACGATAGATCACATACTGGCAATGGAACAGAACCACCAGACGGACACGGATGAGTACCGTGAGCAGGAGAGGCACTGCAGAAATCTTCATGCAATAGTCGACAAGTGGCAGCCGGTCTATGAGGAGAAGATAGAGATGCTGAAAGAAATCAAAAGAGCAGCCGGGAAATAAACAGACAATATATGGAGAAAGAGAAGAAGAAAGACAAGGGCGGCATGATGAGTGTCATTGCCGCCTTGGGAGCCAACGTACTGGTGGCCATATCGAAGTTCGTGGGATTTGCGGTCTCCGGGTCGGCCGCCATGCTGAACGAATCGATCCACAGCATCGTGGACTGCGGCAATGAGATACTCCTGCTGGTGGGCAATCGGCAGGCAGAAGCGAAAATTAGCGAACGGCATCCGTTCGGACAGGCACGTGCCAAGTACTTCTACAGCATGGTCGTAGCCATGATGCTCTTCTTTGCCGGCGGTGCGCTGGGCATCATGGAAGCGGCACAGAAACTGTTCCACCCGGAACACAGCGTGGAGAACACATGGCTGGTCATGGCGATTCTCCTCCTCGGACTGATGGTGGAAAGTGCCAGCCTGCACGTCGCTTTCAAAGAAATAAAGGAGCTGAACAGAGACCGACTACCGCTCTACCGGTTTCTGCGGGAGAGCCGTCACAGCGAAATTCTCATCATCTTTGCCGAAGACAGCTGCGCCGTCGTTGGTCTGCTGATAGCTCTGGCCGGTACGCTCCTGAGCCATTTCACAGGCAATCCGTTCTACGATGCACTGTCGGGTGTGCTGATCGGCGTACTGCTCTGCACCGCAGCCCTCTTCCTCGCACGCGAGTTCTACAGTCTGCTCATCGGCGAGAGCGTTACAGAGAAAGATCTGACACGCATCAAGACCTCGTTCAACCGACCGGAAATCAGCCGGCTCATCAACATCAAGACCATCCATCTCAGTCCTACGGACATCCTCGTCACGGCAAAGATTGACGTGAGAGACGAGTACGAGACCCGGACACCAGAACTGATCAATGACATCGAACGGCATATACGTGCGGCTTTCCCGGCCTACAACATTTACATTTATATTGAGACGGATAAATACCGGGAAGATTATAAGAGAGGCCTTAATTCCACAACAGCTCCAATCCGTTTATCACATTGCTGTCGATGTTCATTAGATATGTAACTTCTCCTATATTGACAGCTCTTTGCATCATACAATCTGCCCTAACCACATAATCCCCCCTTCCCCCATAGGGGGAGTTTAATGATAAGCCCTCGAAAAGATTTCAGTCCTGTGCGCTTAAATTCGTTCATCACATAAAAAATACCACCATAAGTGACAATGTTCTCTCTTTTTTTATTGCTATCTTTCCTCTAAAGGGAAAACATTTTCTTTATCCGACTGGCCTATGAATCACAGTTTTTATGTAAATTTGTCATGCTAAATTTATGAGTTGTCTATTCAAGAACTCCATCCCTTTTCAGAATTGTCTAATTGTATCAGCCTTAATAGTTTTCAGAAAATTAAGCAGAACTGTAAGAGGTGTTGTACTAATCCCGACAGAAGAGTTGTATGATACTTATCCCGAGTTCAGGTCATAGTAGCAGTATACCTGCATAGAATTTTTAGAACATACCTTAACTGCCAATGGGCAGTGCGAGACGAAGTCAATATGAAAAGACCATTTCAAAACTCATTTTTGAGTAAAGAAATGGTCTTTTCTTTGTTTTCCGAAGGAACTCTACTTACAGGTTAGAAGCTGTCAAGCTGTGAATCTGCTCTTGATGCACTTTCGTCCAGCATGCATCGAAGTTGAAATCAAAATCAGCAAAGGAGATAGGCATGACTGCTTAGCGGTCGGCAGGCCACCGTTGGGAGCATCCGTTCGATGCGGAAGTAGATCCCAGATCGATTTGGGTCCCGGAGGTGATCAGCAAGTATGCACTTCTGTCGAAAATGGGATGCTGAAGACCTGAATCCCATAAGTAGATAGGCGTACTCGACCAATAGTGCCCTCCTCCCGGACCACCTCTTTGGTCATAGAAACCAAGATCGGGAAGATAGAAATAATCATTTATGTTGGCGGGTTTACGATCCCAATGACCTGAAGCAATATTACATGTCACAGGAGTGGGCAGCCTCTTTTTTCTATAATCTATGCCATCGGGCGAGGCATTCTTCAAATCGGATACGGATTTACCTTCCTCTGCTGCAATGACACTCAGTTTCTTTATCCAGTGGCCTCCATGGTAGAGATGATCCATACAGACCCAAAGAGAGTTGTCCCAGTAGAAATCACCTTTTCTTACATACCAGTATAATTCGTTGACGTTAGGACAATCCTTGCAACTGCGTTTGGCCTCTATGTCGGCATTGCGAGGAAGATTATCCGGAAACTCTCTGTACCAACGGGGATCGGTATTGTCCTTAGGGTAATGGGTGCGGTAAGCAATAAAGAAAGGATCCTGCTCGGGAATAGGACTGTTCCATTCATAACCTTTCCAATAATGTTGCCCAACGGCGGCATCCCACATATAGTAGGTGTCGGCCGGGTATTCGGGCAGTTGCAGGTTCTGGCTGATGACCTTGTTCTTGCCGGCAGTGAAGGTTACGTTGCTGTATTCCTTGGTGATGGTGCCCCAGACGTTGGTGCCGCCTTCATTCTCTCCAACCCCAACCCGAATGGGTTCGTGGATGGTGTATTCCACAGTGAACTTGCTGTACGTGCCCGGCGCGATGACCATGATGGCGGCATTGGCCTCGGCATTGGGAGCTGTCAGCGGGATGGGGAAATTGTTCAATTTCAGTTCTATGTAGTTGTTGTCGCTTGTGGTAGCGGGACGGGAGCTGAGGTCGATGCCGTTGTCGTCGAATTTGAATATTCCGCAGACAGCTTTGTCGGCCGTCACCTTGATTTGCTCGATCTTGGATTTGGCAACGCCTTTCTGCAAGGTATAGGGCAGGAAAGTGATGTAGGAGGCCTTGTGATCGATCATGAAAGTGTAATTTCCGTCAGCTTGCCGGTGCGCCGTGCCTGTACCGCAGTCGCCGTATTGGGCAAGATTCGGGGTATCGTTGGGCTTGGTCTGCTCTTGCTTTCTCTCTATTTTAGCTCTGTACAACATAGGATATTCCCCGTTCCCAATATAGCGCATAGGATATTGGGAGGCAGTCAACTCACCGACACGAAACCAGAACGTAGCTCTGGACGTACGGTCTTTGCCCGAGGCTTTAAGCTGATCCCTGATGTCGCTCCCGTCGGCACCAAAGAATTTTGGTTCATGTGTGTCGCGATCTACCTCTGATCCCACCCCGACTAATTCGGCTCCATTCCAGTAGAATTTGATGCCCGTCCCGGTATATTCGCCGACGACACGCGTCGTGGGACTCGTGGGGTCTGCGGGCAGCACCTCGTTGTTTACGGAAAAGGCCGTCAATCCTGCGGTGTCGGGCTTCTGCTTCGGGTTCTGTCTGTCGGTCTCTGCATCGTCCGTGGCGCAGGCCGTGAACAGCACGGCGGCAAGGGCCAGCAGCGATAAAATGCTTACTTTCTTCTTCTTTCTTTTCATTTTCTTGTTGTTTTCGTTCGTTACCAGTCAAGTTTTTTCCCGTAGGAGGACTCTCCGTCGTCCTCTTCGTCTTCCCAGCCGAAAGAGTCGATGCGGCGGGCATGCAGGGGGCTGTCGTCGTTGCCTGCGTCGTTGTGTCCGCCGGAGAACTGCTGCAGCAGTGGACCGTGGCCGAGAGAGACGACCTTCACCTGCGGTGTCATGTAAGTGGGCCTCGCGTCGGCTTCTTGTCTGTTTTTCTTCTGTTTCATATATTTTCTGTTTTATGAGTTGATTGCACTTATTTCCCTTTGCCTGACGGCAAAAGGACACGGAAAAGCGGACAAAGGGAACTCATGCGAAGCCCTTTGTCTGCCGGGATTGCGGCACGCCATGCGCGCGCGTATGCGAACGTTTTTTAGAGGGAGGTCAGCGACGGTGCGCCTGTGTGTGTGTGTGTGTGTGTGTGTGTTAGCAAAATATCCGGGACTGCCAAATATAAAGCGTTAAAAGTTGCAAGGAAACCTCTGTTTCCCCGCAGGTCCTTGCTGCCGCCGTTGATATTTTCCTTTGCCGTCATATTCACACAGTCAACTGCAGTCTCCTGACAAGAGACTACCGATCTCGGGGCAAAGTTAGGCAAAATCTGTTGAAGATGCAAATAATTTACAGAGAAATTCCACAAAATCATCTCCGCCTATTACTTATTACTTTTTCGCCGACACGGATCTTCTCCAGCTACAAGCCGACTTCTCTCCCGCCAATATACGGCATGGAGCAGGCCGTCAACACCACTGGTGTCTACCGCCAACACGATAGGTGACAGGCATCGGCACATCTGCAGGAAAGGCCTGTCCAATCCTGTCACTGTCATATACTGTAAAATGGCAATGGACACTTATTCAAGTTTCCATTGCCATTTCTTCATGTCGACACATCCGTTCGGACGGAAGGTGATGCCCTCCGCTTCCAACAGCCGGCGTTGCTCCTGCCAGCCGGGAACCGTGCGTCCGGCGCTGTTGACGACCCTGTGACAGGGCAGTCCGTCGCTCTCCGCCGCCCCATGCAGCACGCTTCCAACCAGACGGCAATGAGTGGGATGACCCGTAAGCCAGGCCACCTGACCGTAGCTAAGTACCCTCCCACGAGGGATAGATGCCACAATGCTATATACGTCCTTGCGGAACGAAGTAATATCTACAGCCATCAGGGAGTTCAAGGGAATTAAGCCGACACCTTACCTTACACTTCCTCTACTATCTGCCGTTGCAGGAGCGAGAGGGACATAGGAAGAACTCATCCGTCATCACCCATCCATCAGTCATTCCCATATTTTCAAATTCTTACAGACGGCACAGAGGCCGTCTGTAAGGACGTATATGTTCAGAGTTCAGCCTCAACAGCCTTCCGCACTTCCTTGAGGTCGACTGTCGGCTCGAAGCGGGCTACGACCTCACCGTTGCGGTTGATGAGAAACTTAGTGAAGTTCCATTGGATGTCGTTCTGCTTGCGGGGTTCCGTGTTCGCCTTGTTGTACAGGTCCTCCATCACAGCTGCCAGTTTCTCCTCATAAGCATCGCCGGCATATCCCTTCTGGCTCTTCAACCACGCATAGAGCGGGAGTTCGTCAGCACCGTTCACATTGCTCTTCTTGAACTGCGGGAAATCTGCTCCGAACTTCATCGTGCAGAACTCATGGATTTCCTCATCCGTACCGGGAGCCTGATGACCGAACTGATCGCAGGGAATGTCAAGGATTTCCAGCCCCTTGTCCTTCAGGCTGTGGTACATAGCCTCCAGGTCTTCATACTGCGGAGTGAAGCCGCAGCCGGTTGCCGTATTGACGATGAGCAGCACCTTCCCCTTGTATGTTCCGAGACTTACCTCGTTGCCTTTCTTGTCTTTCAGATTGAAATCGTAAACTGTTGCCATAATTCTTTTCTTTATTTAATTCTAATATTGTTTTCTTATCATCTAAATATCAAACAGAACTGTTCCTATACCGAACCCACGGCCAGTTGCAGAGCATCAACGCCCTGACTTCTGCAAACATTTTCATATAGTAATCTTTCCAACTTCCGTTTGACGGTGCAAAGATAAAACAAAGTCATTACACCGCTAACGATTACGGCCAGATTTAACATCATTTCATAACAAAGCCCTATTTCCTCATCGATGTTAATCCAACTTAACAGTTAGGCTATTACCAGCACCTGCTACAACCAATTCTTCCAACTTGTACTACCTGCCCATCACATTTTGGATAGTTTTTTAGGCGGAAAAGAAAACGCCCAGGAATCCGATGAGACCCTGGGCGTTATGATATTGCAGATATAAAAGGCTGCGGACACTAAGCTGCGGTTGCAATCCACTCATATACGAAACTGCATACACCGAAGAGGAGGATGCCTGCCATACAGACGGCCAAAGCGAACTTGGTGTTGCAGTCACTCCTGAAGGCCGGCAGCGGATTGTCGGTGCGGACAATGTACATCGCCTTGACTATCTTGAGATAGTAGTAGAGTGAAACGACCGTATTGACCAGCGCAATGAAGACAACGGCGTATGCCCATGCGCCCATCGTCGTATTGATGTCGGCGCCGTTGACACCCGACATGAACACGAAGAACTTGGAGAACATTCCTGCAAACGGAGGGATGCCACCGAGCGAGAACATGGCAAGGGTCATCAGGAAGCTCAAGCGAGGGTTGGTCCGGTAGAAGCCGTTATAGTCGCTGATATTGGTCTTGCTGCCATTGTTCTGCTCTACGACACTGATAATCGTGAAGACTGCCATGTTGGCAACCACGTAAATCAAGACATAGTAACTCAAGGCAGTAACCGAGTTCTCCCAGTCGTTGCCGATGGCAGCCAGCATGATGTAGCCCGCCTGTGAAATGGAGCTGAACGCCATGAAGCGTTTCAATTCACCCTGCCGTACTGCAAAGAGGTTGGCAATGGTGATGGAAAGCACCACAACGATCATCAGCAGCACGTGCCAGTAGACCATGATACCGCCGAAGACATGGAAGAGAATGCTCAGCAGCGTAAAGGCTGCAGCTCCCTTGGAAATGACGCTCAGATAGCCGGTAACAGTTGTCGGCGCACCCTGATAGGTATCAGCCGTCCAGAAGTGGAACGGCACGAGGGAGATCTTGAAGCCGAGACCGCTGAAGAAGAAGACAAGTCCCATGATGGTCAGCGGAGTTGCCTGCATCTTTGCAGCAACGTCTGCAAAGTAGAGTGTACCGAACTCACCGTACAGAAAGCTGATGCCATAAATCATCACGCCACTTGAAAAGGTGGCCGTCAGGATGAACTTGGCAGCAGCCTCGGCAGAGTTCTTACGGTACATATCGAAGGCTACGGCACATGCCAAAGGTACGGAAGCCATCTCGAGTCCGAGGAAGAACATCAGGAAGTTTCCAGCACTCATCATGGCAAACATACCCAGAAGCGTCGAGACAATGAGCATATAAAATTCGCCTTCCTTGCCGCCCTTCGCCGCCCATACACGGCTCTGCAGGACAACGATGAAGGTTCCCATGGAAAGAATGGCCTTCATGACGTTGACAGCGGAAGACGTAACGTACATACCGCCGAATGCCGTCTGCGCCTCCATCGGAAGCAGGCATACGAACGTATTGAGCAAAAGGAGCACAGAAGCCAGCGGATTGAACCACCTGCGCTCTTCAGCCTTTGCCGTTGCGAAGTCGGCAACGAACAAAACAATCAGGACAGCAACGAGACTTGCCTCCGGAATCATCTTAAAGAAATCACTATAATTCATTTCGCCAGTTTGTTAAAGATTACCCAGTGTTGGTACATATGCGATGATATGGTCGAAGATAGGATGAACGGCATCGATGATCATGTTCTCGAAGAAGAGCGGGCAAAGCCCCAGCCCGGCAACGCAGAAAATCAATGCACCGACCGCAAAGCGTTCGTCCCATGTGGCATCGTGCAGCTCATAGAACTTCTTGTTAGGTATCGCCTGGAAGAGAATCTTTCCGACAACACGGAGGATATAAACTGCCGTGATGACGATGGCCGTACAGGAAATGATGGTTGCCACACGATGGAACATACCGGCATTCTCGAACGAACCTACGAAGATGGTCATCTCGGCAACGAAACCGGAGAAGCCCGGCAGACCGAGGTTGGCCAGGCCGGCAACAACGTATGATACGGCGAGGAATGGGATGACTTTCATCAGGCCGCCGAGGTAACGGACATCACGTGTCCCTGCACGGTGGTAAATCATACCGATGCAGGCAAAGAACAAGGCAGTCATCAGACCGTGAGAAAGCATCTGCAGGATGGCTCCCGTAATGGCAGTCCGAGTCATCATCAACAATGCGAAGAGCACCATGCCGCAATGGGACACTGAAGAGTAGGCATTGATGTATTTCAGGTCAGTCTGTACACAGGCTGACAGGGCACCATAGACGACAGAGATAGTCGTCAGCACGAGGAATACCGGTGCCCATGTCTGCAAAGCATCCGGCATCAGGAACATCGCAATACGCAGACAGCCATAGCCGCCGAGCTTCATCAGTACGCCCGCATGGAGCATGGAGACTGCCGTCGGGGCAGAAGCATGACCGTCGGGAGACCATGTGTGGAACGGGAACAGTGCGCCGAGCACACCGAAGCCGATGAATACAAAGGGAAAGAAGATGTTCTGTGCGTTCTTGGGCATGGCATGCATACGTGCCAGCTCAGTGACATCCATCGTGGTGGCACCGCTGAAATAGTAGATGCCGAGTATGCCGAGTATCAAAAGGGCTGATCCGCCCATCAGCATCAGGGTAAGCTTCATGGCAGAATACTCCTTCGGTCCTGTACCCCATACACCGATGAGGAGGTACATCGGAATAAGTGCCACCTCGTAGAACATGAACATCGTGAACATATCCGTAGAAATGAAGAAGCCAAAGACACCTGAAGCCAGAAGCACGAACCAGAGGAAATATTCTTTCTTCATCGGTTCAAGCTGCCAGCTGGCAAAAGTACCCGTGAAGACGATGACGGCAGAAAGCAGAATCATCACGACGGAAATACCGTCCACACCTACCGAGAAGGCGATGTTCAACGGTTTGAACCACATTACGGAGTTCGCCAACAGCATCGCATCATGATTACCTGCGTTGCGCTGCTGAACGAAATAGACAGTCAGCCAGATTGCACCTACCAGAAGTGCCGTAGAGCCGGCTACCATCACACCGCGTACCTGATTATCGTTCTTGGCAACCCACAGGCCGCAGAGCATCAGGACGGGGATAATTACAAATACAGTTAATATCCAACTCATTTCTTTAA